>Ga0209722_1001203_pt1 | contig 23656 bp, 21 predicted proteins | sample BioC12SIPDNA_2_FD_185745 | JGI IMG/M metagenome (GOLD analysis project Ga0209722, IMG submission 185745) | Anaerobic biogas reactor microbial communites from Washington, USA - Biogas_R1_A C12 SIP DNA (SPAdes) (version 2) | ecosystem: Engineered > Bioreactor > Anaerobic > Unclassified | place... | reverse complement strand
GATCTGGGTCGTGGTTCTGCTCGTCGGATCGCAGATGACCTCTTTCGCCATTCCGGAAGGAGACATGCAGGGGCAGATGGGGCTTGCACAGTCCGATGATCTGAAGGCCATGCTGTGCAACGGGTGGCTCATCGTCCTGTTCACGGTCATCTATGTCATTGCCCGTGCGATGATGCTGGGAACCGTCTGACAATGGACTGGGTGAACGCTGTCCACAAGGAGATAGAAGCCTTTCCGGGAACTGCGGGCGTTGTCGTCCGCAGTTCCTCTGACGGGGTGGAAGTCACGCATAATCCCGGGAAGATTTTTTCTTCCGCGAGCCTGATCAAGCTGGGAGTCCTGTACACTCTCTTTTCAAAGAATGCTGCCGGTGAGATCGACCTTGACGAAGAGTGCGATTTTTCCTCCGCTGCGTCCGTGGACGGCGGGCTGCTTCACCGGGTCCGCTCCGGGGCACGGTTTCGGCTGGATGATTTGGCCCTCCTCATGATATCCGTCAGCGACAATACCGCGGCGAATCTGCTCATCGACAGACTGGGGATGGATACCATCAACGGAGGGTTCAGCGAACTCGGGCTTACAGGAACCGTTCTTGGCCGGAAGATGCTCGACTTCGAGGCGAAAAAGGCGGGAAAGGACAACTACACCACTGCAGGAGACGTAGCCGTGCTGCTGGAAACCCTGCATTCAGGGAAAAACCTTCCGGTTTCGGCCAGGAACCGCATGATGGAGATCCTTTCGGCGCAGAAGCTCAATTCCAAGCTTCCCGGAATGATTCCCGTGCTCGACGTGGATGACGTGGAACTGTTTCTTGCTCACAAGACCGGGGAACTGCCGGGGAACGAGCACGACGCGGGCATTTTCTTCTACCGGGGCAAAAAGCCGGTAGTGGTTTCGATCCTTACTGAAGGGCTGCAGCACAGGTCCGGGGGCGTCAATTTCTGCGCCCGCATCGGACAGATCATTTATGACGCGTATCATAATCAGCAGTAAATCAACAGTCATCTTATTCTTTCATTCAGGAGGTTTGTTGCTGTGATCACCGACGGATTTGCGTATGTTGCCTTTCTTTTCTGTTTTGCCGGGGTAGTGGCCTCTTTGGAGATGAAGTACAAGGACACAACGTTCTTCAGGTATGTTCCCACACCCGTCGTTCTGTACGTCATGTGCATGGTTTTCGCCACCTTCGACCTGTGGCAGAAGACGGACAGCGTCAACGCTGCCTACAAGGTGGTGCGGGGCAACCTCATCCCGGCCATGATCTTCGTCATGCTCCTGCGCTGCGACATCCGGAAGATCCTGAAGCTCGGGCCCCGGATGCTCATCGGGTTCTTCTCAGCGACCCTCACCATCATGATCGGCTTCGTGGTCATGTTCGCCTTCATGAAGAACGGCTTTCCCCCCGAGTCGTGGAAGACCTGGGGCGCCCTCGCCGGGAGCTGGATCGGCGGCACGGCCAACATGGTGGCTATCCAGGGAGCCCTCGGGATCAACGATTCCGCCATGGGGTATACTCTTCTCGTGGACAACGTGAACTACTCCATCTGGGTCATATTGCTGCTTGCCACCGTTCCCTACGCGAAATTCTTCAATAAGTGGACGAAGACCGACACTTCCGCCATCGATTCGGTCGGGCTCATGCTCTCCGAGGTGAAGGAGAACACCAGGACGAAGATGGAGACGGCCGACCTCGCCCTTCTCATCGGCTCCGGGCTTCTTGTGTCCGCCCTGTCCTCCTGGCTGGCGACCTTCATTTCCCCCATGCTCATGGAGATCTTCGGGAAGAGCGACTTCCTTTCCGTCAGCACCGTCTCCATCGTCCTGGCGACCATTTTCGGCGTCCTGTGCGCCATGACGCCCATGAACAGCATCCCCGGATCTTCGCCGGTCTCCATGACCATGCTCTACATCATCATCTGCCTCATCGCCTCCCGGGCGTCCTTCAAGGAGCTCACCGACGCGCCCTACTACCTGGCCGCCGGTTTCGTCATTCTCGGTGTCCACGCGGTTCTCATGGCCATCATAGCCAAGATCCTTAAGATCGACCTCTTCACCTGCGCCACCGCGAGCCTTGCGAACATCGGCGCCGTGGCGGCCGCCCCGATCATTGCCGCGGCCTACAAAGAAACCCTTGTCCCTATCGGCGTGCTGATGGCCCTTATGGGATACGTTGTCGGCACCGGCGGAGGTCTTTTGGTCGCCAAGATCCTGTCCATGATGGCGGGAGCCTAGAATGAAAATACGCACACTCCGGCTGGGCACTCTCTCCGTTCCGCTGAAGAAGCCGTTCAAGACGGCGCTCCGGACCGTCAATGAAGTCACTACGAACGTGGTGGTCGTTGAGACGGACGAAGGAGTCTGCGGATACGGAGAGGCACCTCCCACTGCGGTCATCACCGGAGACACCAACGGGGCGATCCGGGGTGCGGTACAGGAGCGGCTTCGTCCGCTCCTCACCGGAAGGGACACCGATAACCTCAACGAACTCCTTGACATCGTCGACTCGGCGCTGGTGCATAATCCATCGGCAAAGGCGGCAGTGGACATAGCCCTCCACGACCTGTGGGGGAAGATCCTCGGAAAGCCCCTGTACACCCTTCTCGGGGGAACGGCAAAAAGTGTCGAGACCGATTACACCATCAGCGTCAACGAACCTGAGGTTATGGTGAAGGACAGCCTTGAAGCAGTGGCAGACGGCTATTCGGCCCTGAAGATCAAGGTCGGGACTGATTCGGCGAAGGATATGATCCGGCTTCGGGAGATTCGCTCGGCGGTCGGGAAGGGCATACTGCTGCGGGTGGACGCAAACCAGGGCTGGACGCCGAAGCAGGCAGTCAGGACCATCCGGTTCTTCGAGGACGAGGGGCTCGACATCGAGCTCGTGGAGCAGCCCGTGAAGGCTCATGATTTCGACGGCCTGAAATACGTGACCGACAGCGTAGATACTCTTGTGCTGGCTGACGAATCCGTTTTCTCTGCGCGGGACGCTTTCACCATCCTCTCCATGAGGGCAGCGGACCTGATCAATATCAAGCTTATGAAGACCGGAGGCATCCGGAATGCCCTTGCCGTATGCGCCATGGCGCGCTCCTGCGAGGTGGAATGCATGATCGGGGCGATGATGGAGACGAAGATCAGCGTCACGGCGGCGGCTCACCTTGCATCCGCTCTGCCGGTCATCACCAGGGCGGACCTCGATCCGCCCATCCTCTGCGCATCCGACCCCGTGGAAGGGGGAGCGGTCTATACGGGATCCTCCGTGGTTCCCTCGGAAGGGCCGGGACTGGGGATACGCAACATCCGGGGACTCGTGATGGAATAAGCGGGAAAAAAGAAGGAAGGGCGCAGCCCAAGCCCCTTCCTTCTTTTTTCAGTCGAGGAGTTTTCGTGCAAGCTCCCTACCGGTGGGGGATGCCGCCAGGCCACCCAGGCCGGTCTCACGGAGGGTCTCGGGCAGGGCACGGCCTACCTGGCCCATTGCATCGATGACTTCATCCGCAGGGATGAGCGATTTCATGCCCGCGAGCGCGAAGTCAGCCGCGAGGGCCCCCAGGGAGACAAGCAGCCCGTTCCGCTTGATGCAGGGAGATTCCACGAGCCCGCCGACGGGGTCGCACACCAGGCCCAAAACCGACTTGAATGTCAGGGCGACGGCGTGGCAGACCTCGTCTGGAGATCCTCCCCGAATAGTCACCAGCGCTGCTGACCCCATGGCTGCGGCGGCTCCGCATTCGGCCTGGCATCCACCGGAAGCGCCGGCCAGGGTCGCCCGCGCTTCTGTAACCTCGCCGACAGCGGCGGCGGTGATAAGCCCGTCGATCAGCGATTCATCATCTGCCTCAAGGTGTTTCCTGCAGGCGAAGAGCATTCCCGGAAGAATGCCGCAGCTTCCCGCCGTGGGTGCTGCGACGATCCTCCCCATGGCGGAATTGTATGTGGCGACTGATATGGATATCCTTGCCGCGGTGAGGACGAAGGAGCTGGAGAAGGCCGATTCCTTCTTTCCGTATTCTTCAAGCAGAAACGCTTCTTCCGGCACGAGAAGACCCCGCCAGCCTCCCGCCGCCTCCCTTACCGAGAACTCCATGTCCTTCAGCCGGCCGGCCAGGCCTGCCCGTATGGAGTCAGGGGAACTCCCGGTTTCTGCTGACTCTGCGGCAAGAGCCTGGGCCGCAAAAGAGCGCCCTGAAGCCATGCACCCCTCGAGAATTTCGTTCAGCGATCTCACGGCGTCCTACCTCCTCTATACAGGGGAACGACCCTGATGATTGCGGGGTGGGCCGTTTCAACAGCCCTTTGAAGTTCACTCCCGGGGGTCTTCTCCATGTCCAGTTCCGCCACGAGGGAGGCCAGGCCTCCCCTGGCCCTGCGGTGGAGCGTCATTGAGGCGATGTTGATCTTCCGCTCGGCAAAAAGGGCGGCAACAGCGGCCACCACCCCGTGGACGTCTCTGTGAAATGTGATCAGCGTCGGCTGCTCGCCGGATATTTTCACCGAGAATCCGTCGATCTCCTGGAGCTCCACGGCCCCTCCTCCAAGAGAAGCCCCGATAACATCCATTGTGGTCCCGTCACTGCCCGTGAAGGAAAAGCGGGCCGAGTTCGGATGGGCACCGTCGATCTGTTCAATTTCGAAACGGAAAGGAAAGCCCTTTTCCCGGGCCGTTTCCAGGGCGGTGCGGATTCCTCCGTCCTCGGGGCTCATTCCCATAAGCCCCGCAACCAGGGCTTTGTCGGTTCCGTGCCCCTTCGAAGTAAAGGCAAAGCTTCCGCGAAGAAAAATGGTGATATTCGAAAGGGGGGCATCTCCCCAACATGCTCGTGCCAGGCTGCCCAGGCGTGCGGCTCCCGCCGTATGGCTTGACGAAGGTCCGATCATTACCGGTCCGATGATATCCAGGAATCCCATGGGATCACCCCCTCATAAAGAAAAAAAGGGGGAGGAACACGCTGTCCCTCCCCCTTGACGGAAGCCTAGAAGCGTACGTACTTCTCCTTTGCGACCCCGCACACCGGGCATTTGTCAGGTGCTTCATCCGCGACGGTGTGTCCGCATACCGGGCAGATGTACATGGCTTCAAACTCCATGTCCTTCTTCCCGAGGGCCTTTTCCCGTGCCTGGCGGAAGAATCCGGCATGCAGCTTTTCCGCCTCGAGGGCAAAGTGGAAGGTCCGCATTGCGTCCTTTTCGCCCTGGAACTTCGCGGTCTCGTAGTAGACCGGGTACATCTGATCCACTTCGTGTTCCTCGCCGGCGATGGCCCCGACAAGGTTCTCGGCGGTTTCCTTCATGCCGAACACAGCTCCGGCGGTGAGACATGCGTCGGCCACGTCTCCGTTCAGGACGACGAAATGATTTGTGGCATGCACCTGCTCAGCGTAGGCGACGGCCCGGAACAGCCTGGCGATCTTCGGCAGGCCTTCCTTGTCGGCCTTGTCCGCCCAGCCGAGGTAGCGCATGTGGGCCATGCTTTCGCCGCCGTAGGCCGACCGCAGGAATTCTGCGGTCATGGCATTCTTCACAGACATGAAACCATCCTCCTTCAAACAAAATATATGACTTCCTTTAATGAAAGAATATCACATTCCCGGGCATGGCGAAACGGGAGCGCAAATGGTATTCTATTGATACCGGAATAATTATTGTTCAGAATGGAATACTGAAACAACGGGAGGTGGTCCGCGAATGAGGGCGCCAAAAATCCTGGGTATCGCAATCGGTTTCGGCCTGCTCTTTGCGTGGATGGAATCTCTCTTCCTGCATTATGGCCTTTCGGCCCGCCTCGCCGCCAGAGGATACGCCGGCGAAAGCCCCGTGGTCCTTTTCCTGGCCGTTCACTGCCTTGCCTATCTTGTCATGGGGTTTCTCTCCATGAAGTCCTTTTTCGACCGGTACAGGGAAGCCGTGCCTTTTGCCGGCTGCATGTTCATGCTCTCCCTGCCGGCTCTCCTCTTTGTTTCAGCCTTTGCCCCCTCTCCTCCCGCCGCTGCTCTTGCCCTGGCAGGAATGCTTCTGGCAGCCGCAGGAGCCGCCATGCTTTTCGGCCGGTGGGGAGTGCTTCTCAGCACACTCATCCCTGACGACGTAGCGGTGGTGTACGGACTGTCACCCCTTGCGGCCACCTTCTTCATCCGCTTTTTCACCGCCTGGGACGTTTCCTTCCTGCTTTTTGCCGCACCCCTGCTGAGCCTTGCCCTGCTCTGGGGCGCCGGCGGAGTGGGCGCTGAAGAAACGGAGCAGCTCAGCCCCCTGCCGGATTTTCCCATCTGGAGACTGGCGGTGTTTCTCTTTTGCTTCTATGCCGCCAACGGCTTTCTCATCAGCCTCATCCCCATCCTCTTTCCGATGGAGTTTGCCCGGGCCGACCAGGTCACTGACTGGATTAGAGCTCTTTCTTCCCTGGGAGTGGCTTTCATTTTCCGGTTTTATCCAAGGGCCGACCTGAGGAATTTCTACCGGGGGGCCTTCCCGTTCATCGCCGCCGCCCTTTTTTTTCTCACCTTCTCACCCTACAGGACCCCTGCAAGGTTCTTTCTTGAGGGAGGGCTCTCCTTTCTCGACCTTTACGCCTGGCTGCTCCTGATCTATTTTGCCTCCCGCACGGGCCTCAGGCGGGGAGCGGTGATCAACTTCGGTATTTTTATCATCGTCTTTGCAGGCACCGTGGCCCATTACCACCTGCTCTTCCGGGGCGCCGCCCTTCTCCCCGGTCAGTCCGGTCTCGCCTCTTTCGCTCTCCTGGGGATATTCCTGCTGCTTCTCATGCTCTCCCTGTGGGACGGGAGGGAACTGCCCCTCCAGATGGGAAGCGCAGCCCGAAGGGAGAGGGAAGAGGAAGGATTTGCCGGAGGAGATGACGGCGGAGATATGGGAGATGCCGACCCTGAAGTGAAGGAAAAGGAAGAGGAGATGGGCCGGCGCATGAAGCTCATGGAATTCAACCTCACCCGACAGGAGACGGAAATCGCCCTCCTTCTTCTCAAGGGAGCCAAAGACCTGAATATCTGTTCCCTTCTCTACATTTCACAGAATACACTGAAATACCACCTCAGGAATATCTACAGGAAAACAGGCTCAAGCAACAGACGAGAGCTTAAAAACATCCTCGATTGAATGCAAACAGGGTGAGACTCCTCACCCCAATGGTTCACGGCAAAGGTGGGAAATCTCACCCTGAAAAAGGGGTGGGAAAACCCACCCCTTTTTTTCCCCAGGGGTGAGGACGGGCTTTTTCTTTTCAGCTAGGCTCTTTCCGGATAGAAGAACCAGAACCGGGAGGAGATGATGTGCCATGCCCCTTTTCACGCGGAAAAAAGCGGGTGCTCTTCTGTTTCTTTCACTTTTCATTGTAGTCACCCTGGCTGCTTTGGGCGCGGAATGCGCCGAGCAGGCGCCGAAGAACGACGTGACGCGGGCGGAATTTTTCCTGAAGAAATTCGAGGACCGGGTGAACCGTTTCCGGGGGCAGGCCTTCCGTCTGGGCTACGAGGATAACGAGGCCCTGAAAAGAATCAAGGAACTTAAGGAAAAATACCCCGATGATCCTGCCGTGGAGAGCCTGTTCCAGAGAGGCCGCCTTGCCCTCATGAAAAGCAAGGGAGATTTCATGGAGATCACGCCGGACATGCTGGTCTACCGTGAGAACGAGAAGAAGCTCAAGCAGCTCTTCGGGGACATCGCCGACCGGGAGTGGAAGCAGTTCACCGAGGATATCCTCGCCGGGCCCACCGCCCTGCCGAAGGCCTTTCCCGCTCCCGACCGCACCCAGGTCTCCATAGAGGATATCAGGGAAAGCTATGTCATCCTGGACGAGTTTGAATACCCGGCGAACCAGTTCATCGACCTGGGGAGGGAGTTTGTCTCCGTAGGGAGCGGCGCCAGGGGATATTACTTCGTGGAAATTTCCAACCGGAACTGGCTCGGACCCTACGAGGCGGTCAAGCGGTACCGCCGGCTCATCAACAGGGACTTCCCCGAGGAGGGCAAGTGGACCCTTCTCGGCCGCATCACCGGCATCGAGATGGTGATCCCCCAGGCCGAAAAGGTCAAGACCGTGGCACCTCAGTGGGGATGGGTCGTCACTCCCGTGGCCCTCTACATTCCCGGGGTGACCTTTGCCTTCTACGACTCGGCGAATGAACTGGGCGGCAGTTTCGCCGGCGAAGAACGGATGGAGGAGATCAAGGACCCCCTCTACACGGTACGGTACGTCCCCCGGGATGTGGAGCCGGAACGGCTTGTGGAGATCTTCGCCGCTTCCGTCAAGGAGAAGAATTTCGAGCTCTTCCTCGACTGTATCGACCCCGACAGGAAGAAGACCCGCACCGCCCAGTCCCTGATCCGCTATCACTGGGATCTCCATCTTGAAAGGTTTGCCACCTTCTATGTCCACATAACGACAGACGAGGCGAAGATTGATGTGATCAGCGGGTTCGATACAGGAACGGGCGTGGAGGATTTCTTCCTCGACGAAGAGCAGAAGGAGAAGATCCGGGAAATTTCCGGAGAAGTGGTGGAGCAGGCCCTCGTGACAACCCGGGCGTGGGACGAGAGAGGCCGCCAGTACGGGTCTCCCAAGCCCCATTACCTTATCCGGAAGAACAAGGGACGATGGTACATCAACAACTACGAGCAGCCCTTCTAAGAAGAACAAGGCGGAGGACTCCATGAATATGAAAAAGAAAGCGTACTGCCGCGGAAGTGTTGTCCTAGTGCTGATAGGGGCCTTCCTTCTTGCATTGGCCGGCGGGGCGGTGTCCCAGGAGCAGGAAGAGAAGGCGCTGAATTTCCAGGAAATTGCCGCTGAAGTGGAAAAAAGGCTGCCGGACGCGGAGCAGAAAATTCTGATCGGGGTGGCCGCGGTGGAGGAACTCCTGAAGTCGTCGAAGACCGATGCCTCCCAGATGACGGGAAAGTGGAACGAAATCCGGGAACAGTCCTTTGCCTCCCCGGTAATGAAAGAGTTGGCCCAGCTCCGCCCCCTGCTGAAGCTGACCATCGACCGGGGGCTCCATGAGGCGGTGCAGGCGTCACGGGACAGAATGAACAAGGGGAATGCTCCTGTTCCGCCGTCTTCGGGAAAAGCCGGGATCACCCTCCCCATTGCCAGGGATATCCACAGGGACGCCGAGGAACTCCTCGGGTTCGCCCAGGAGATCCAGTCCGTGGGAGAGGCGGTGGCCTGGACGCTGAAGGTGAACCGGCACATCGAGTCCCTGGAGTTCGACATCGGCAACGCTCCGGCCCGGGTCGGCGCCTACGTGGACGACATGAAGCTCATGAGCGCCTCCCTGGTGGATATCCGCCGGAAGGCGAACCAGGCCCTGGAGAACTATTCGAGAAACCAGGGATCCCTTCCGGAGCTGAGGGGCGAAATGGAGAGGTACCTGACGCAGACCATGACCATGAAGTACAAGACCCAGAACGCCGCCGTCAGCCTCGTGAACACGTCGAAGTATCTCGAGCCGGAGGCCGGGTACGTCATCCCGGCGACGGAACTCAAGCGGATGGAGGTCCTGGCGGAGTACTGGAAGGACGGAAAGAACCTCTACCCCCTGCTCCGGCAGGATATCGCCGACGGTGTTGCCCGGTGGGCACCTCACCCCAAGGCGAAATGGGCGAATTACCTGGAGTCGAAAAAAGAGTTCAACAAGGTCTATGCCCCGCTGCTGCAGGGGAATCTCTTCCAGGGGATTCCTCTCTTCGAGGGAAAGAAATATACGGAACTGTCCAACGTGGTTCTTGACACCGAGACAACCCTCCGCACAGTTCTCGCCGCCATAGCCGGCGAGGAAAAGAATGTGGAGATCAGGAGGAACGCGCTGGTGCAGGACACAGTCCTCACCAGGAAAGAACAGGAGGAGATCCGGAAGCTGGAGGCCATGTACGGCCCCCAGCGGGAGAAATCCCTGCAGAACGCCGTGTACAAGGCTGCCGGGGGTTATGCGAAGGTCGTTGAACTGGAACGGTTTCTGGAAAACTCGGATATAAAGGACGGCGCCTATGCCAAAGTCAAGGAGGAGCTGGACGCTCTTCTGAAACGGAGGCACCCGGAGCAGCGGGCGGCCGATTCGGCCATGCAGACCTTCTACAAGCAGCTCCCGGAAGCCCAGAAGCGGGTGGATGCCATCATAGCGGACCACGCAAAGCGGAAGAAGGACCTCGGTCTTCAGCCGGTGCTGAACGAAGCGAAGCTGGCGAAGGAAAAACAGTTCGACACCCTCAAGCCCAGAAGCCAGTGGTGAGAGCCGGGGGAAGGAGGCTGGAACCATGTTCGGATGGATCAGGGAGATGAGATTTCTCTTTTTTGCGGCTGCCGCGGCCGTCATGCTCTGCGCCGCCGTTCTTCCCGCCCCTGCGCAGGAACAGGAACGGTCCCTGGAGACCATCATGGACTACTACGACTCTCTCGTGAAGCAGGGAATGGACGGGGCGGAAAACCTCCTCAGGTCCGTGAAGAGGGAGAAGTCCGAGACCGAGGCTGTCTGGAGCGACCTGAACGAGCGGTTCATTTCCGTCTTTTCCAGAATCGGCCATTTCGAGTTCGACAGCCTTCTGAAAAAAGAGAAGAGCGATTCGGCGGCGAAAAAAGCCTCCGAGTGGTCCCACAGCATGATCCTTCTCATCCATGATCTCCAGGCTGTCGGTGAAGTGGTGGTCTGGCAGAGGCAGGTCAACCGGGACATTTTCCAGATTGAATTTGACGTGGAACAAGCCCCGGCACGGCTTGCCGGCTACACCGAACGAATGAAGGACTACGGCCCGAGGCTGGCAGCCATCGCCGGAGAGCTCAGGGCGGGAAGGCTCTCCTCGGCGGAAATCCAAAAGTGCCTGAACGAGGTGCAGTCCATAAGGGTTACGGCGGAGAACGTTTCTGGGAGCATCGGGCGCACCCTGGAATATCTCGGGGAGGGAACCGGCCTGGGGAAGGACATGGACCGGCGTATCGCCAAAATCCTGGAGGACTGGACCCAGATGAAGGACCGCCACCCCGGCGTGGCGCCTGAACTCAGCGATTCTCCCGCGCGCTGGGTTCCCCTGGCGAAGAAGCACTGGGAGAACCTCGGGAAGGCCAGGGAGGCGTTCGACAAGGCATACGGCCCCTTCCTGGAAGGAAAAGTCTTCAAGGATATTCCCGTGTTCAGGGACTACGAATACAAGGACCTTTCCAGGCCTGCCGTCAGCCTCGAGGTTGAACTGAAAACAGCCCTTGCGGCGGCTGTGCAGAAGGAAAAGAGCGAGGCGGAGATCCGCCGGGCGATCGAACGGGACGAAGAGCTTACCCGGAAGGAGATGGACCGGCTCCGGGAACTGCGCGGTTCGGTCTCTCCGGAGAAGCGGCGAGCGCTCCAGCTCGAGGATGCCAGGGCGGCAGGAGGAGTCGCCAGGCTTCGGGAACTCCAGATCGTCATGGCAAGGCACCCCGAAGGATCGGCGGAATACCGGAAGGCTTCGGAGGAGGCCCGGCTGATCCGGGAGGAGAAACACCCGGAGCAGCTTGCCGTGAAGAAGAAGCTGCGGGATTTCGAAGAACTGGAGCGGAAAGTGGCCGAGGAGATACGAAGGATCCATGAAGAGCACGAAAAAAGGCGGAAAAGCCTCGGCATGGTTCCGGGGCTGAGCAGATAGGACAGGTGTTCCGTTTTCAAGAAGGAGGGGGATCATGAGCATATTCGCGCGGGTTTCGGATATCTTCAAGGCGAACGTCAACGAAATGCTGGACAGGATGGAAGATCCTGAAAAGATGGTCAAGCAGATGATCATCGAAATGGAAGAGGCCCTCGTCAAGGCCACTTCCGGGCTGGCAAAGGCGATGGCCAACGAGCAGAGCCTCAGGAAGCAGCAGACCCTGGCCATGACCCAGGCAAAGCAGTGGGAAGACAAGGCCGCTCTGGCCCTCAGGGCGGGCAATGCGGACCTGGCAAAGCAGGCCCTCTCGAAGAAGATGATCTACGACGGCCAGGCGAAGCAGTATGACGCCATGGTGGCCCAGGCGTCAGGTACCACGACACAGCTCAGGGGCCAGCTCGACAGCCTTAAAACGAAGCTTGACGAGGCCCGGATGAAGCAGGCCACCCTGGTGGCCCGGGCACAGGCGGCGAAGACCCAGAAGGAATTTTCCACTGTGCTGGGGACGAACGTGGGACAGGGAGCCTTCGCCAAGTTCGACAAAATGGAAAAGAAGATCGAGGGAATGGAGGCGGAAGCCCAGGCCTTCTCCGAGCTTTCCGGCGAGGCGGCTGCCGATGACCCCTTCAGGGACATGGAAAAAGACATGCAGCTCGAGGCGGAAATGGCGAAGCTCATGGAAAAAATGAATGCGGGAGGTGGCGCAGGTGCATAAGTTTCCGGTGCTCAGGGACGGAGTGAACCAGCCCCTGCTCGAGGACGTGCGGAAAAAAGTGGACGGCTACCTGGCGGAGCTTTTCGACGGGGAGGACCTCGTGAAAGTGGACGGCCTGGTTTCCTTCACCTTCGGGAGCGCCACCATCCAGGTGACCGTCAATCCCTGGCATTCGGAGGACGTGCTGGTCAAAGTCTTTTCCTATCTCGCGGACAACGTGGACCCGGGCAGGGCCTCCGCGGAATTCATGAGACTGAACTCGGATCTCCCCCTCGGGGCCTTCTCCCTGACCTTCGACAACACGGTCATGCTCTCCTGTTCGCTGCCGGGGGCAAGCCTGGATAAAAACGAGCTTGTCGGCGCCCTGCAGACCGTGGCGGCCTACGCGGACCAGTATGACGACATCCTGAAGGAGATGTACCGGTAGTCCTAGTCTGACCAAAGGAGGGGATGGAATGAACATGTTTGCTCTTGCTGCAGGCGGCCTGCTGGCGGCGGGAGGCGCGTATCTCGCCTTCGTCCAGAAGAAGAAAACCGAGGGAATGCTCACGGAGCTCAAGTTTATGAAGGCCATGCCGCTGCAGGAACTTCACGGCACATGGAAGTCTCTGTGCGACGAGGGCATGGGGGACGGTTTCCGGGATTTCATCGAAACCAACGGAGCCGCCGCCACTGACGGAGAGCTCATCGCTCCCTACAGCGGGCAGCCTTGCGCGTACTACGAGGCCACGGTCCTGAGGGAATACGAGAAGCAGGAAACGTCCACCGACAAGGACGGAAAGGTGAGGACCAACAGGACGAGGGGGTCCGAGACGGTTTCGTCCCAGAAGAGCCCCTCTCCCCTCTATGTCGCCGACGGCGACGTGAAGGTAGGCATCGACCTCGACGGGGCGACCCTTCACCTCAGGGACGGCGCCGACAGGTTCGAGCCCTATGAAAGCAATAAAACCTACACCTTTTTCGGAGTCCAGTTCTCGTCCCCCTCAGGGGTCCGGACTCTCGGCTTCAAGTACAGGGAGAAAATCATCCCCCTGGGACACCCTCTCTACGTGGCGGGGGAGGCCCGGCAGTCGGCGGGAAACCTGCGCATCGGAAGACCGTCCGAAAAGGGAAAGCCCTTCATCGTCTCGGTGAAGTCCGAGGAAGAAGTGACTGCGGGCGTGGAAGGCAAGGCGAAAACCCAGTTTTACATAGGCATCGCCCTTGTGGTGATCGGCCTGGCCATAGCCCTGTTCGTGAAATAGGGGAAGGAGGAACGGAAAAATGAAGGGAAGACCGGTAACGGCAGTTCTGGCGATGTTGTTCGTTCTCGCGGTTTCAGCGGCGGCGTTTGCGGCGGATCCAAAGTATACGAAGAGTTCCGTCTTCGGCCCGAAGATCACCGACGGGGTGACCGACGAATTCCTCCAGATGGTCCGGGACGATCCTGACATCAAGAAGGGCAAGCCCCTCCGTCTCGGGGGAGCCGTCACCGACGACGACCTGAAGAAAGTCGCCTCCCTCGCGGATGTCCTGACTGGGCTTCTTCTGGAGCGAACCGACCAGGTGTCCGACCTTTCTCCTCTCTCGAACCTCTCCGGCCTCACCTACCTGAAGCTTGACAGCCTCAAGGGGATCAGAACCCTCGCTCCCCTCGGGGCCCTTGTGAAGCTGAAGGAGCTGGAGATCCGGCAGGTGGAGTATCCCGACCTCGCATTCCTGGCCGGCATGAACGACCTGGAGTCCCTGGTCTTCTTCATGCAGCCCAAAACTATTGAGGACATTTCTCCCCTGAAGGGTAAGGCGAAGCTGAAGAGACTTCACCTCTATTCGGCGCCCGTGACGGATATCTCTGTTCTTGCCGAGCTCGCAGAACTCGAGGACCTGAGCCTCTACATGATCAAGGCGGACGACCTGTCGCCCATAGGCGGGCTGACGAAGCTGAAGAGACTGAGCCTGTACGCAATTCCAGCCACGGACATGTCCCCCGTGGAAAACCTGACGGAGCTCCGCTATATCTGGATCTATGCCACGAAGTTCGAGGACTATTCTCCCCTGACGAAACTCACGAAGCTCGAGGAGCTTCACGGCGGTCTCTCCAAGCTGGACACCCTGGAGTACGTGGAGTTCATGCCGAAGCTCAAGATAGTGAGGATGCTCAGGGAGGACATCATCGACGTGTCGCCCCTGGCGAAATGCCCGGACCTCACCGAGGTCGTCATTGAGTCCATCACAGGTCCCGTGGACCTTGCCGTCTTCGCGGGCCACAAGAAGCTGACCGCCCTGGACGTGGAGGGCTGCAGGGTGCTCAACCCGGAGGCTATCACGGCGCTGCCCCGGCTGGAAAGGCTGGACCTCCAGAAGACCGAGGGCGTGGCTGATTTCTCCATGTTCAAGGATCTGCCGAAACTGAAGTACATCTACGCAAAGGTTGGCCAGTTCCCTGACGAACAGATCGCGCCCTACGGAAAGATTGCGATCATCCAGAAATAGGCCCGAAGGGGGAAGAGAGCCCCTCTTCCCCGGATGCCTGTTTCGTGAGGGGGAATGATAGTCATGGAAGTGCGTTTTCCCGCTCATCCGGAGAGGGGGAACTCCGGGAGAAGCGCGAGGAAGAAAGGTCCTTCGAAGGAGGAACTGCGGATCAGGCTGCAGCTCGCACCCTTCAGCCTGACGAAAAAGGAGACGGAGATCACGCTGCTTCTTCTTGAGGGGCTCAAGAGAGATGAAATACTTGAGAACTGCGAGATTACGAACAATACCCTCAAGACCCACATCCGACAGATTTACAGGAAACTCAGCGTCACGGGAAGAGGGGATATCCCGGCAAAAATAGGATTGGCGTGACAGCGGTTCAATGGTGGAGTAATGTAGTGCCACCCCGGAGCGTCCGGGGAAAACGAACCGGAAGAACCGCAGAAGGTCTTCCGGGCTCCCAAGGAGGAGATTCTCATGAAAAAAAGGTTTTCCGCGCTGTTCCTTTCCCTGGTCCTGGTGGCGTTCCTTGCGGCACCGGGCTGGACGGGCACCCTCGATGCGCTGCCCCAGTGGCCGGACTCGGCCATGTACGGGGTGGTCAATCTCGAGAAGCCCAATGAATTTGTCCAGCGCCTGGTGGATTCCTACCTTTTCAAGGTGGTTACGGCCCTCGACCCGGAGATCAAGATGGCGGAAGAGTGGCTCCGGCAGTTCCCCGTCGCATCAGCTTCCGTGGCCGTGGGCTATGGTGAGAAGGGATTCTCCCTGCAGGGGGCGATCCGTTTCACCGACGCAAAGAAGGACATCCTCGCCCGGATGGCCGAAGGCAAGGGAGAGGAGGGGGATGTTGACGCCCTCATCAACAGCCCTGTTCCCGGAGAGCTGATCCTCGCTCCCTTCGAAGGATCCACCTACGCAGTGATCAGCGGCGGCATGGCCCTCGTGCTCGCCTCGGTGGAACAGGACATGGTCCTCGTGGGCTTCACCCCCGAGGACATCGCCGCAGCAAGGGAAGCGCTGAACGACGGCAGCAAGAGGATGAAGCTCGACAGGCGCCTTCCTCAGGGAAGCTTCTTCTTCTTCCACGACAACGGCATGGCAGCCTCCGAGCTCCAGGCCGAATCGGACGGAGTCCTGAAGGATCCCGTGGGAAACCTTCTGGCCGAGGCGGGCATCAACGCTTCGGACAAGGGGTTTGATTTCTCCGTGTTCACCAACTTCGCGAAGGTGTTTTCCCTCGCGGCCGACACACCGTCCATGCCCCTGACGAAGGACGACCGCATCCTGCTTGGCGGCGGGAAACCCTGGTTTACCCTTGTCGGCAGGCCCTTCCTCGAGAAGAAGCACTTCCAGGTTCTCCGTGAAGCCGCCGCCGGCGGAGACTACGATGCGGCCCAGGCCGTCCAGTTCCTGGATGCGGCCCAGCAGTTCGGGCTTGACGAGGATGCCATCCTGAAGATCCTCAAGACGGTCGGCATGGTGTTCGGCGGCCAGACGAAGCTTTTCGGCAGTCCTCTTCCAGGGGGATACCTTTACCTTTCAGGCGAAACAAAGGAAGTCCACCTGCTGCTGCCCCTGATGGAAATGGCCGCACGGGAGAGCGGCATGCCCTTCGAGCCCGTGACGAAGGCAGGCTGGACCGCGTTCTATGCGCTGAAAGACCCCGTGGACTTCGTCATGGGCATCAAAGACGGAGTTCTCCTGGCGGGTTTTCTGAGCCCCGAGGCTCTCGATGCGGCGCCCGAACTTTCCGACCGCATGAAGGCCCTCTACGGGGACGACAAGCTCCAGGGGTTCCTTCATTTCGACGCGAAAGTGGTCCGGGACACTATTCTCTCCCTTCTCGACCCGGAAGGCCCGTGGGCTGCCTTCATCTCCGAGGAATCGGACCTGGTCGAGGGGATCCCCTACATCCTCGAAGGCCTGAAAGGGGCCCTGGAGTTCCGTTCGCTGGATATTCTCGCCTCCGACATGGAGCGGGCGGACTTCACCATTGTGACTGAAGCGGCGAAGCAGGAAGACATCGATGCCATCTCCGCCATGGCGGCAAAGTGGAGCGCCATGGGAGCGGAGGAGCAGAAAAAGCCGTGACGGAAAGAGTGTGACACGGGGGCTCCGGGGGCGAAAGCCTCCGGAGCCCTTTCAGAAAATGAGCCCGAGGGGTTGAGACGGCTGTGAGAAAGACTGGTTCACTGCTGCTTTCCGTATGTATTGCCTGGATACTCCTGTGGGGGGCGTCCCCCCTTCCGGCCCAGGAGCGCATAGTGCGTTTCGACGTGGAGGCGGAGATCGGAACGGATGCCTCGCTGACCGTCACGGAGCGCATTGCCGTTGTGGCGGAGGGAAAGGATATCCGCAGAGGAATCATCCGGTCCATACCCACCGATTTCACCGACAGCGAAGGAAAGGTGCGGCGGGCTCCCCTTGACCTTGTCTCCGCCCTCCTCGACGGGAAGCCGACCCAGGCCCAGGTGAGCCGTGCCGGCGAACGGCTGGAGTTCCGCCTCGGCGATCCCGACGTTCTTCTGTCCTTCGGCGAGCACGTCTTCACCATCACGTACGTAACCGCCGGGCAGCTCGGTTTTTTTGATCAACACGACGAGCTCTACTGGAATGCCACGGGGAACGACTGGCCCTTTGTCATTGAAAAGGCGTCCTTTCGGGCGAAACTGCCTGGAAGGGACCACGGCGAGGGATTTTCGGCCGTGGAATTTTACACGGGAAGAACCGGTGAGAAGGGGCAGGATGCCCGGGCGCTTCCCGACGGGACCGTGGAATCAGCTGCCCCCTTTGCACCGGGTGAGGGGCTCACCGTAGTGTATTCCTGGCCCAAGGGGATCATCGCCCAGCCTTCCGAGCCTGCGCCCATACTTGAACGGTGGGGCCGTTCCCCCTACAGGCCGGTCCATCTTGCCATGCCGGTCCTTCTCCTGGCAGTCATGCTCCTTTTCTGGATCCGGTGGGGGAAGGACCCCGCGCCCAGGCCGGTCATCCCTCTTTTCTCACCTCCTGCAGGGGTGGAGGCAGGTTTTGCCCGGTATGTCCGCACCATGACGACCGACGACAAGTCTTTTGCCGCCATGATCCTGGGCATGGCCGTCAGGGGAATCCTGGCGATAGAGGAAACCAGCCTTGCCGGGGAGGCGGCGAAACGGGCCGGGACGCTGCCCTCGGGGGCGGGAACCGCCCTGAAACTCCTTTCAAAGCTTGCGGGAACGTCCTACCGGCTGAAGCTGAACCGGGAGAAGCTTGCCGGAGCGCGGCTGACGGAAGACGAACGGAGAATCGCCGATGATCTCTTCGGCTCCACCCGCACGGACATTCATCTTTCGAGCGCCGACAGGCCTGTCATCCAGGATGCATTCCGCCGTCTCGGTCTCGGTTTCCGCGAACGGGGCAGGCCGCTGCTGAAGACCAATCTCGGAAAATGGATCGGCGGCGTGGTTCTTTTCGAACTGTATGCCCTGCTCATGCTGATCTTCATGATCCTCTCCGGAGAACCCCGGTTCGAGCCCATTCTCGCCCTTCTCGCCGGCCCATTCCTCCTTCTTCCCCTGGCCCTTCCCCTTCCATCGGGCAAGGGGAGCTTTATCGCCAAATTTTTCGTTCGGGTCTTTTTCCCCGGCATCTTTCTGTTTGTCGTGGCCGGTGCCGGTTTCGCCGGAGCGTCGAGCGGCCTGGACGTGGATCTCCTGTCCCTTCCGGGGCCCTTCCTGTGCGTGGGGGTGCTGCTTGTGTTCAAGCATCTCCTCAGGGTCCGGACGGAAGAGGGGGCCAGGCTCAATGAAAGCATCGAAGGTCTGCGGATGTTCATCACGGCGGCGGAGAAGCACCGCCTCGAGATGTTGAGCGCTCCCTCTGAAACGCCCCAGCTCTTCGAGACGCTTCTTCCCTACGCTTTTGCCCTGGATGCGGCGGAGACGTGGGCGAACCGGTTCCAGAGCGTGCTTGCCGCGGCCAATTACACGCCTTCCTGGTACCGGGGCGACCTGAATACCTTTACCACCGCCGCGGGAGTAGCGGCGTTCACGTCAGGATTTTCCGGAGCCGTTTCCTCGGGGACACGGTCGTCCGGCAGCGGCGGAAGCGGCTCATCGGGCGGCGGCGGAGGCGGCGGAGGCGGGCGGGGATGGTAGCCGCCCTGTCCGGACAGGCTGCCAGGAGAATTGTCCTTTTCCTGCTCGTCTGCTCCGCGGTGTGTCTTTCCCTTTCCCCGACGGCGGCCTCGGAAGAGGAGAAGATCCTCCTCTTTGACTCTGCCGCGGACGTCCATGCCGACGGAGCGGTGACCGTGAGAGAGCGCATTTCGGTGAGGGCGCTGGGGAAGGAAATCCGGCGGGGAATCATACGGGTCTTCCCCACCGATTACCGGGACCAGGCCGGAGGAACGGTGAGAACTGATTTCGAGCTTCTCTCCGCCACCCTCGGAGGAACAAAAGTCCCCGCCGCGGTGGAACGGCGGGGGGGAGACCTTGAGATACGCCTCGGCAGCGCCGATGTTTTTCTCGACCCCGGCGACCACCACTACGAGATAGTCTACAGGACCCGGGGCTGGACAGGTTTTTACGACCGGCACGACGAACTCTACTGGAACGTCACCGGCAACGACTGGGTCTTTCCCATCGAAAAAGCGGTCTTTCGGATCAGCCTGCCCGGGGGAGCCCCTCTTACGGTTTGGGATGCCTTCACCGGGTTCAGGGGAGAAAAAGGAAAGGACTTCCGGCGCACCGCTGAAGGAACCTTCGAGACGCTCAGGCGGCTCGAGCCCGGGGAAGGATTCACCGTGGCGGCGGGCTGGAGCAAGGGCATCGTGTCCCCGCCGGCGCCGGGGGTTACAGAACGGCTCACCATGCTGCTCACGGGGGGAAAATCCCTTGTGATGGCCTTCTATGCCGTCCTGTTTTGCGGATATTACTTCCTTGTGTGGCATCGCAGGGGCAGGGATCCGGATAAAAGGCCGGTGGTCCCTCTCTTCGAGCCTCCCGAAGGAATAGAGCCCGGATTCGCCGGGTATTTCCGGGAAATGACCTACGGGCCCGAGCTGCTTGCGGCCGACATTCTGCAGCTTGCCGTCAAGGGGGTTTTCCGGTTTGCCGGAAAAGAGGAGGAGACGGTCATCTTCCGCACGGAGAAAGACCTCGGGGAACTCGGTCTTTCCCCGGCCGAAAAGGCCCTCGCCGAGACTCTGGCGGCCGGAGCGGGCCCCGACGGCCTGAAGGTGACCGCCGCGGGGGGGAAGACGTTCCACACCGCCGGGCAGCAGCACATGAAAAACTGCTTCCAGCGATCAGGGGCGTATCATTCGGGCAATTTCGGGGCGATTTTCGGGGGCCTTCTTTTCTTTCTCCCCATGATCTGGACGACCCTGTACATCGAAACGCCCCTCTTCACCGACCTTCTGGACACCATACTCGTTCCCGTGCTGCTCTTCCTGTCCGCCGGGCTTATCTGGCTCGCCGCCCTGGAACTGTCGAAGGCGGCGTCAGGAAGAAGAACGTTCTCCAGGTCCTACGTCATCGGTATGGCCTTTCTGCTTCTCTTTGCGGGAGGGGGAGTGCTTCTGACCTGGAATTCCCTCCGTCTCGACCCTGTGGTCGCCGGGGGGTATGTTTTCGTCTCCGCCGCGGTCTTCTTTTTCGGCAGGATTCTCCCGGCGAGGACGGAACGGGGAGCGCGGCTGGCCGAGGGCATCGAAGGCCTGGCCATGTACCTGGGAACGGCGGAGCGCCACCGCCTTGCCCTGCTCAATCCTCCGGAGGAGACCCCGGAACTCTTCGAGAAGCTTCTGCCCTATGCCCTGGCCCTGGGAACGGCCGAAACATGGGCGAACAGCTTCAGCGACATTCTTGAACGGGCGAAATACGCTCCGGGCTGGAACGAAAGCATGCCTGCCGGGGATTACGGCAGGGCGGCCTTCACCTGCCGCTTTGCGGAGGCTCTCGCACACAACGTCCGGTCGTCGGCGGCGAGCTACAGCCCGCCCTCATCAATGGGCTCGTCCGGCTCCTCTTCCTACCGGGGAGGCAGCGGAACGGGCGGCCGGGGATCCTCCGGCGGCGGGGGCGGAGGCGGAGGCGGCAGGGGATGGTAGCGTTCTGGCGGCGATCACGGAAGGGAGGAATACGTAAATGAAAAGAAATCTGTGCAGGGTCTGCTGCCTGACGGTCCTTTTCCTGTCCGCGGCCTGGGCCGTGCAGTGCGAAGGGGCTCTCCCCAGGACGGCCCTCGAGTTCGAGACGCGCTACCGGCAGGAGGGAACCACTCCGGAAGCTGCGGCGAAGCTTTTTTTCGACGGCATCTTTGCCTACATGGACAGGTCCACCCGGGCGGAGGGACGGAAAATGCTCGCCCTCGCCATGGACGAGCGGCCCGACTGGGATGGGCGGGCCACCATGAAACTCTTCGCCGACAGGATGAAGAGCCCGAAGACCGCCCATATCTTCAGGAGCTACGCCAGGGGAGCCGTACCGGAAAACGGATACGCCATGGACCCGGACAACTACGAACTGGTGATCGAACGGACGGTGGAAGGTCACCCCAAGGGGCTGCAGCTCTACCTCAGGAGCGGCGGCGCGGACTATCCCCGGGTGATCTACATGAAAGAGGTCAACGGCTTCTGGTTCATCGCCGACGGAAGTACGGTCAAGGTGGAAGTGCGCCCGCCGAGGAAATAGAACCGGCGGAAATGGAGCCGGGAAGCTCCCGGCGGAAAGGAGGACGGAATCATGAAACGAACGGCCCGGATCGCCGCGGCAATCCTTGTGGTTCTCACGGCTGTTCCCCTCTTCGCCGTCGCCGCGGCCGAGAATTACGAATGGCCGAAGGCGGGGTTCGTCACCGGATCGAGGGTCAACCTGCGGAGCGGACCCTCCACCTCGGCGAAGGCCGTGGGACGGTTCGGCCACGACTACGAAACAGGGGAACTCGTGGTGACCGCCAAAGAGGAAACGGGAGAACCTTACCCGTGGTACCGGGTGCTATCCCACCAGCTCGGCGAGGGGTGGATCTACGGCAAATTCCTTTTTGTCGAGGAGACGGACAGCACCGTCCGGCGCTACGCCATGAAAATCCGGGAGGATTTCGGCATTTCCCCTGCGCTGGCGGTGAAGATGTACGGGGAACCCATGAAGCGGGAGGAACGGAAGGTAAAGCTTCCCGATTTCAACACCACGGTCCATATCGTGGACCTTTTCTTCCACGGCCATAACGCCACGTACTGGAACGGAGCCCTCCAGGCGGTGGATATTCCCGCGGGCTTCATGGGCTTCGGGGACATCGTCATGGGCATGGATGCCCGCGAGGCTCTCTCCCGGCTTGGGGCACCGTCGGAAAAGGAGTCCCCGGAACGTTATTTTTACATCCACGAACGGGATGAAATCGATATCATGTTCGACAGGGACCCGGAGGGTGGAGGCGGCAGGGTGGTCGGCCTCCGCTACCGCAGGGTCGTCTACGACTGACAGGGGAGGGGAATGCGATGAAAACGGCGGCCCTATGCGTCCTTCTTGCGCTCTGCTTCTGCGGAGCGGCCTGGGGAGCGGCCCATCCGCTGGACGGCGAGATCGAGAAGTGCATGAACGACGATCCCAGCACCCAGGGGACCATTCAGTGCGCCAACTCGGGGAAGAAAAAATGGGACGGGGAACTCAACCGGGCCTACAACGAACTCATGAAACTTCTGCCGAAGGAAGGGCAGCCTCTTCTCCGGACTGCCCAGAGAGCCTGGATCCCCTGGAGAGAGAGTGAGTACAGGCTCCTCGGCGGGGTGTACCTCACAATTTACAACAACCTCGACGGGGGGACCATGTGGCTTGTGGCCAATGCCATCGCCGAGATGGACGTGGTGAGGGAGAGGGCACTGGAGCTGATCGCCTACACGGAAGAGCTTAAGGCCGGAAAACCGTCTTTTCCCGGGAGCTATCCGAAGGGGCAGACGGAGGAGCAGCTGGCCGCGGCCATGAAGGTCAAGAACGACCATAAAAAACTCGGGCAGGCCTTCGGCTCCAACGGCGAGGTCATCGCCGCCGAGGCCCTGCAGTCATGGGAGGATTTCAGGAACAAGGAAGCGGCCTTCATGACGTGGTTCTACGGCAAAACCGGCGACAAGGCCTTCCCTCTTCATGCCAGGATGATGAAAAACACCGCCCGGCTCAGGAAACTCGAAGGGCTCTACGACGACCTGAAAGCCGGCGGTCTGGAGGAATCCCCGTCCGGGGAGGCCGCGAAGGAACCCGGAGGAGGAAAGGAACCCTTTGCCGGAGACCGCAGCCTGTACCGCCCTTCCCAGGGAACGTGCGATTTCGGGGCCTACATCATCGACTCAGATCCCAAGGGAACCAACGTGCGGGAGACCCCCAACGGAAAAGTAACCGCCGTCCTTCCCCACCAGCCTGACGACCCCCTCCTCATCATGGTGAAGGTCACGGGGTACAGGGATAAATGGCTGTCCGTGGTCCTCCACGACGGGACAAAGGGCTGGATTTTCAGCGAGCTGGTGGGAATGAGCCTCCGCAACTATGCGCCGGGCTCGGTGGCCGCCCTGAGAACACGGCCCGACGGGAACGCCCCCGCCGTGGGCGACATCTTCGGTGACGAGGAAGTGACGGTTCTCGGAGGCGAGGGGGAGTGGGCCCTCGTCCGGTACATGCACCCGAGAGGCCATGAGTTCATTGGCTGGCTGGACCCGGAGAAGCAGTGCGGCAACCCCTACACCACATGTCCCTGAGACGCCTGACGGGCATGACCTGCCTGGCTGCCGGAGCGGCCCTGCTGGCGTGGATGGTCTTCGAATATTTTTTTCTGGCTTTTCTCGCCGGAAAGCTTCTTCCGGGCGTCGCCCCTTCGGTCTGGATTGCG
>Ga0209722_1001202_pt1 | contig 23661 bp, 22 predicted proteins | sample BioC12SIPDNA_2_FD_185745 | JGI IMG/M metagenome (GOLD analysis project Ga0209722, IMG submission 185745) | Anaerobic biogas reactor microbial communites from Washington, USA - Biogas_R1_A C12 SIP DNA (SPAdes) (version 2) | ecosystem: Engineered > Bioreactor > Anaerobic > Unclassified | place... | reverse complement strand
CATTTGTTTTCAGCATGTACTTCAGCATGACGGATTACATCCGCATGTTTTTCGCGGTGACGGGGGCGATTTACCTGGGCGGGGCGGGTTGTTGCATCATCGGCGGGCTGTATACGCGACTGGGTACGACGACGGCGGCGTGGGCGGTGATGATCGTGGCCCCGATCATGGCGGTGGTGAATATCTTGTGCGGGCAGATCGTGGCCGCGGATCCTGCCGCCCGTGGGCTGATGCCCTGGCTGCAGTCCGCGCTCTACCCATTGGGAGGCCTCGGTGAAATCATTCGGGGGATCGGCCGTATCGATGGGCAGGTGGCTTCGTTCCACATCAGCGCGGCCGCCATCGCGACCTACGTACTCGTGTCGTTGCTTTCGTACCGGGGGAAGTTTGACCTGGACCGCATGCTGCATCGCGGTCGGCACGCCGTCGCCGAGGACATCGCCAAGGGCGGCGCGGAGATGACCGGGTTGGCCAAGTGGTTGGGCATCACCAGGGATTTCACCCCCTGGGATAAGGTGATCTACTATGGTTCGGTGGGGTGGATGGTCCTTTGGGCGGTGGTGTTCGCCCTGGGGGTCTACTACCACTATCTGATTACCGAGATTCCCGACGCGCTCTGGAGTTCCTTCTGGAGGATGATCATCTGGCTCGCCCTGATACTCGGGTTTGTGGTTACGGTCTGGTTCCTGATCGGGGGCGTTCGGGATGTCAAGGAGATGATCCATCTGCTGCGGACGCGCGTGCAGGATGAGACTGACGATGGCCGAGTTGTTCACGAGGAAGAGGTGTGAGTGTCATCGCGATCGGCGAGCGTGTGACCCGGTTCCGGCAGTTTTATGCCCGGGCGAATGATCGGCCGCTCCTGGGTTTCTTCGTCGGGAGCGACTATCCGCTGCATCGTTACCCGTGTTCGCGGTCGCTGCCGGAGGACCGCCCGCTGGCGCCGGAGGACTTCCCCGTCGCGGGCTACCTTGACGATTCCGATGCTCTTTTCGCGCGGCACGAGGCTTGCGGCGGGGACTTCATCTGGAGCGCGAGTGCCTTTTGGGGTATTCCCTGGCTGGAGGCGATTCTGGGTTGCCCGCTGCATGCGGACCACGCGACGGGGTCGATTCGCGCGGAGCCTGTGCCGGGCTTCTCAGGGCCTGGGGATATTCCGGCAATGGACCCGGCCGCGTCGTGGCCTGCCAAGGCGGTGGAGTTCATCGAAGCATTGGCCGAACGAAGTGCCGGGCGGTATCCGATCGGCACGACGCGCATGCGCGGCATCGCCGATCTTCTGGCCGCCCTGTACGGCAACAGCGAGTTCATCTTCGCCATGATGGACAAGCCCGCGGAGATCCGCGAGGTCTGCCGAAGGTTGACGGATTTGTGGATTGCCTTCGGGCGTATGCAGCTTGAGCACATTCCGCTTTTTCAAGGCGGAGTGGGCTCGTTCTACTACAACATGTGGGCCCCCACGGGCACCGTATGGCATCAGGAGGACGCGGCCGCACTCCTGTCGCCGCCCCTGTACGAGGAGTTCATTCGCGAGCACGATCAGCGGATTGCCGAGTCGTTCTCTGGATGCATCATGCACCAGCACCCGACGCGGTTCGTGCCGACGGCGGCTTATGTGGAGATGCCGTTCATCGCGTTGGAGCTGCATGTGGACGAGGGCGGTCCCGGTGTCCGGGCGTTGTACGACGCACACATTCGCATCCTGGCAAGCAAACCGCTGTTGATTTGGGGCCGGCTTTCGCCGGATGATCTGGCCTGGATCTTCTCCAGGTTGCCGGCGGCCGGTCTGGCGGTGATGACCGTCGTGGATAGCCCGCAAGAGGCGGACCGAATCTGGGAAAGCTATGTGGGTGAATGACTATGAGTGACGAGTTTCGCGGAAGCAACGGCCCGGACGTATCAGCAAGCATGGATGATCTGCCGATGGGCTCGGCCATCACTGCCGAGGCCCTGGCCCGAGAGAAGGCGTACCTGCACGCGCTCAGGGGTCAGCCACTGCCGGCCCGGCTGGGGGGGTACTTCCGGCTCAGCGGACCTGGGTGGATCCAAAGCGCCTTGACCCTGGGCGGAGGGAGCGGCAGCACTTCGCTGTTTGCCGGCGCCTTGGCGGGTTACGCCCTGCTCTGGGTGCAGCCGACTTCGATGTTCCTCGGCGTAATCATGATGGGAGCGATGGGGTACATGACCCTGTCGACGGGCATCCGGCCGTTCGACGCGGTGAACCGGTTCGCCCATCCGGTGCTGGGCTACGGCTGGGCGGGGGCGACGCTCATCGCCAACTTCGTCTGGATTTTCGGGCAGTTCAACGTCTCGTCGTCGGTGATCGGAAACGTGCTGACGGTCGGCGGGGAGTACGCCCCGGGCTTCGCGGCTGCTGTGGGCCGGTACTTCGGTTCTGCCGAGGCCCCGGCGGGCGAGGCGGCGGCGTTGGGCTTCGGCATGACGGCTTGCCCGATCATCGCCGTGCTTGCTCTGTGGGTCGCCTGGCACTACAGCTCGGGCTCGCGGGGCGTGCGCTGGTTCGAGAACGCGATGAAGATCTTTGTGGCCGGCATCATCATCTGCTTCGCCATCGTGGTCTTCAAGACGGATACCCGCTGGGGCGAGGTCTTCCGGGGCTTCACCCGCTTCGACCTGCCCCGCGTGCACGAGACCGATAAGCTTGACGTGGTCATCGGCATGTTCGCCACCGCGGTAGGGATCAACATGACCTTCCTGTTCCCCTACACGCTGCTGGCCCGCGGTTGGGGGCGGGAGCATCGCGGGCTGGCCCGCTTCGATCTGACGGCGGGGATGTTCATTCCTTTCGTGTTCGCGGTGAGCTGTCTAGTCATCTCGGCTGGCAACACCCTGCACCAGCGGTTGCCGGAGATCGAGGCTCGCATCGCCGAGATCGAGGCTGACCCGTCGCTGTCGCCCGTTGAGAAGGCGGATCTCATCCAAACCGCCAAGCGACCGTTGCAGAGCGCCGTTTCGATGTCGCAATCGCTCCAGCCGTTGCTGGGGGCGAGGATGAGCCACATCGTGTTCGGGATCGGGTTCCTGGGTATGACCACCAGTAGCATCGTGACCATGATGCTGGTCAGCGGGTTCACGCTGCGGGAGTTGTGCGGCGGTCGGCCCAATGGGCTGGCGTACAAGATCGGGCTGATGATTCCCGGACTGGGGATGTTCAGCCCGTTGGTGTTCGGCAAGCTGGAGATGTGGCTCATGGTGCCGATCTCGGTCTTCTGTTTCTTCTTCATCCCCATCGCCTACATCACCTTCGCGATCTTGATGAATAGCCGCCGATTCCTGGGCGATGATCGCCCCAAGGGTCTCAACAGGCTGTTCTGGAACCTGGGTATGGCCCTGGCTATTGCGGTGGTGACCTTCGGCGGTGGGTACAAGGTTTACGCCCTGCTGTCGACGTGATTGGCAATAGGGGGCCGAATCGTCCGAGGACCAAGTCAACTGGTTGATGGCAGGACCGAGTCAACTTGTTGATGGTAGGACCAAGTCAACTTGTTGATGGACGCGAACGGCAACAAGTTGCCTTGGTCCTGGCGGCAGGGGTACGGGAGTGACCGGCATGTATCCTACGCTGAATCAGATGCTCGATTTGCTGAGCGTGGACGCGGACCGGCTGGCGGCGGCCCGGCAACGGCAAGCGGCCGTCTGGTACCGGCAAAAACCCGACCGCGTGCCTATCCTCCTGGGCCGCAGCGAGTCCCGGCAAGTCGCCGACCGAGTCGGTCCCCAGCACCTGCGGCTCTGTGAGCATCAACTTCGCGGCGGTTCGCCCGTGCCCGAGTACCACAACTTCGACCACTACACCCTCCGCGAGCAGTTCCACGACCCAGTAAGCATGCTCATCGAGTCGCTGTGGGACATGATCGGCTGGGCCCGCACGCCCGGCGACGCCATGCTCTCGCTGCGTCCCAACTACGGCGTGGGCACGGTGGCCAGCGTGTTCGGCTGCGGGATCGACCTCGGCGAGCACGATATGCCCTGGGTGACCGACCGCCCCGACCGCGAGAAGCTGCTGGAGGTGGATCTCGACAACCTGGAGCGGCTGGGACTCATCCCGCGGGTCATCGAGTTCATCCAACTGACCCGCGAGACGCTGTGCGATTTCCCTGACGTACACGTGTTCATGCCCGACCTGCAGGGGCCGATGAACACCGCGTTTCTCCTTCGCCAGCAGGAGATCTTCATCGAGATGCTCGCCGACGCCGAGTACTACCATCAACTCATGGCCGTGGTCACCGAGGTTTTTCTGCGATTGACGCGGCGGCTCAAAAAGGAGATCGGCGAACCGCTCGACAGCGGGTGCCACGGAGCTTTGTACATGGCCCGCGGCGGAGTCCGGGTGGTCGATGACGTGAGCATCATGCTCTCGCCCCAGCAGTACCGCGAGTTTTCGCTGCCGTATGTGCGGCAATGCCTTGCCCCGTTTGGCGGCGGGTGGGTGCACAGTTGCGGCAACATCCTCCACCAGCTTGACGCCTATCTGGAGACGCCGGAGATCCACTGCGTCAACTTCGGCGAGCCGGAGTATTACGATTTCAGCGAGCTTCTGCCGCGTTTCGCCGCCGCGGGCAAGTTCTGCTACGGCGGGCCGGTCCGCGAGCCCGACGAATCGCTGCCCGACTACCTGCGCCGCACGGCCGACGCCATGCAGGGCCATTTGACCACGCTGATCTTCATGCCCCGCGTCCGCGGGCAGGACATGCGCGAAGGCGACTGGCCCGCCCCGCAAGAAACATTGCGGCTCTGGGAGAAAATGGTGTCAGGATGATTTTCTGACCTGAAAAGGTGTCAGGAACCTTGAATGCGGTCGCGGCCAGGGGGATTCCCCTGGCCGCGACCGCATTAAAGGTTCCTGACACCTTTTTTGGGGCTACTTGGCGTGGGCGAGGATGCGGTCGATGCGTTTGGAGATATCCGCGAGGTCGCCGGGGCCTTCGTAGGTCAGCGGGCCGTTGTAGCCGTGCCGTTGCAGGGCGGCCACGACGGCCGCCCAATCGGCGTCGCCGTCGCCGAGCTGGCAGAAGCCGTCCAGGTTGCCCACCGCGATCTTGAAGTCCTTGAGGTGGATCCGCACGATGCGACGGCCCAGGATGTTGATCCAATCCTGGGGGAACCCGAACTTGAGGATGTTGCCGACATCCACGTAGGCCTGCACAAAAGGCGAGTTCAGCCGGTCGATCAGATCGCGCATCTCGACGGGCGAGAGCAGGAACTGGTTCCAGACGTTCTCGACGGCAATAATCACGCCGCGTTTCTCAGCCGCGGAGGCCAGGTCGCGCAGAGCCTCGAAGGCCAGATCCAGCGCGTCGGCGTAACTGGTCACCATCTGCGTCGGGCGCTCAAAATGGCTGACCATGCCGGGCACGACCAGCAGCGCATCCGTCCCCAGCCACTTGGCCCGATCCAGCCCGGCGATGGTCCATGCCTTGGCCTGCTCGCGATCCTTGGGGTCGGGCGAGGTGTACGACGCCTGCCAGAACAGCCCACAGGCCAGCGAGGCGACCTCGAGGCCCGCCGCCCGGATTTGGTCGCCCAGCTTGCGGACGGTCTTCTCGTCGGTGGTGGTGGACAGCTCGCCTTCGGTGCCCATGGTCGGCTCGAAGGCCACAAATCCCGCCGCCCGCACCTCCGCGGCAATCTTTGCCAGGGGTTTATCTGCCGGGAACGTCCAACCGTTGATGCTCTTCTTCATCGCTTGTCCTCGCTTACTGGGGTATCCGACCTGAACGCTCTTCCCCGCGGCGAGCCGGCCAAGCCATTGACCGCTCGGCCCGGGAAGGGCGGACCGCTACCGTGCTTCGTCAATCATAGCGGCCGGGCATCGCAGGTCAAAGCCTGGCTGTGTAATAAATCGCCCTCGGAGCGCATCAGAATAGGAGGGAGCTGGGTAACCGGGTCGGCCCGCGCCCCGCGGTCGCCGTGGCCCCACCGCCGCACGCCTGATGAGGAGTAAGAATCCGGTATTGGGCGACAATGGTAGTAGAAGAGCGCCGAGACGCCGCCAGCTTGAACTTGTTGTCGGTGCTGTATTGGGCGACAATGGTAGTAGAAAAGCACCGAGATGCCGCTATCGAGGAGTGAAACCCTTGTCTATCGCAACGATTCCTCGCGTGGTTGGCCAGAACAGCCAAGCTTACCATCAGCTTCGCCGGCTGGTGTTGTTGCAGAAGATCCCGCCCGGCCAACGGCTGCGGGAGGTGGACTGGGCGGACCGGCTGGGGGTGAACCGCTCTGCGTTGCGTGAGGCGTTCGCCCGGCTCGAAGCCGAGGGGCTTGTCGAACAAGGCCCACGGGCCGGCTATCGAGTGCCACAGCTCGATGGGCACGATATCGCCGACGCCCTCGAGGTCCGCACCTTGCTCGAAACTGGGGCTGTCGAGCGAATCTGCCACAAAGGGCTGAACTCGCCCGCTCACCTGCAGCGCCTGACGGACTCCTGCGACCATCTCGAACATATGGTCGCGGAGGGGTATGTGTTGGGGGCGATCGAGGCGGACCGCCGGTTCCACGAGGGGCTGGTGCGCGCGTGCCGGAATCGACGCCTGCAGCTGATCTACAGCCGTGCTCCGCTGCCGCTGGTTGTCCCCGAGATCCTGGACCATGACGCGTGGGCCAGTGCGACGCGTGAGATCCTGGTTGAGCATCGGCAGGTGCTGGCGGCCATGCTGGACAACGAGCCGCACCTCGCCGTACGGCTGCTGGCCGAGCACCTGGCGGCCCACGCCCTGCCGCCGTTCTGCGAGCCGTGACCACGAGCGAATAGCAGATTGGAGATCTCAGATTGCAGAAGCGTGTGGCACTGCTCTGTGAGTGAGAGAACATCCGTGTAGCACTGCTCTGTGAGCGAGAAGACATCCGTGTGGCACTGCTCTGTGAGCGAGAAGACATCCGTGTGGCACTGCTCTGTGAGCAGTGCTTGCGTGTAGGGCTTGGGCGACGAACAGCCCGCCTCGGTCCCGCCCACTGGCCCGATTCATCCCGCCTCCAGCCCGATTCATCCCGCCTGCAGGATCCGATTCATCTCGCCCCCGGACCGAGTCATCTCGCTGCGGCCAGATCACCCTCGGAGAGCCACCCCTCGTGAGCGGCGGCACGGCAATTCCACCAGTGCGTGCCTTTGGCGTAGGTCCCGTTGAGCGAATGGTCTAGCACGCTGCATGCCTGCCCGGCCGGCAGCCGCGTCGCGACGGTATACTGCGAGCCCGGCCCCAGACGCAACTCCGCCTCGCGAGCCGTCCGCACAGCCCGCCGACCGGCGAACGCCTCGGACCGCTGGGCGTCGTGCTCAAGAGCGATATACCACCCGTTGGCAACCGGACGAAGCTTGCCCGGCTTGCCGTCCGCGTCGCGTGTGGAGGGTACGTTGCGAACCTTACCGTCCACCCAAAGCGTGGACGATCCGCCACCGTCCTGGAGCACCGCGCCCGTCGCCTGGAGCTGATCGCGGCAGAACTCCGCCACCTCGGTGAAAGTCATGCCCACGCTCTGCTCCATCCGCCCGTCGATCACGATGAAGTAGACGCGCTGATCGTTGAACGCGATCGCCGTCCGCGGATCGCGCACCACCGAGCCGTGCCGACGCCCCTCGGCGGCGTAGCGCTCGGCCTTGGCCTCCCATTGGCCTGTGACTTTGCCGTTCACCAAGCAGATCACCGGATTGCCGAGACTCGCCTGGGCACCACGCCAATTCTGCGGCGAAAGCCCGCCCTCCTCGTGGCCGAAGTCCTGCAACCGCAAATCGACACGCACCTCCTGCCCCACGCGAGCGGCCTTGAGCAACCGCTCGGCGGCCTGGCCGTGCCCGGAAAGCACAACATGATCGTACGGCATGACCGTGCTCCCCTTGTCTCGATGAACCGCCACGATTTTCCCGCGAGCGCCGTCATCCGGCGAAAACACCGCCAGCGGCTCGGCCATGCGGGCCAGGACCTCGACGCCGTCGTCCGAGGTGCCGGTGTTGGCGGCATACTGGTAGGTGAATAAGGCCAGCTCGTCCTTGCCGCGCGCGTCGTTGAGGCGATGGATATTCATCTTGCCGCCGTCGGCGAAACGCACCTCCTGAAACTCGGCACCGTTGCGGAGGTTTCCGCCGATGAAGCATCGCCGATCGCGACACCAGACGAACCCGCTGCTGCCGGAGTACTCGCCAAACCGCTTGAGGAACCACCCGCCGATGACCTGCCCGCCCAGAGCGTAGCCCGTGCGCATGTTGTAGTAATCGCCGTTGATCGCCACCTTGATCTCGTGCCGCCGCCCCTGCCAGTCGGCCGCGTCGTCGTAGCGGGTGACCATGTCGGGCACCGTCTCCGTACCGCCCTGTACGGTGCCCATGCTGGTCATGGTGTCAATGGTCCAGTTGTCCTTGGCGCGGTCGGCCGCCGCCACAAAAACCCGCACCGGACCCGGCAGCGTCCACTCGCGATAGCTGATCGCCGGGGCCACCTCGCTCCAAGCTTCCCGCTCGGCTTCCTGCCCCACGGCCGGCTGGGCCAGCCATCCCGCGAGCCATATCCCCACGGCCGTCAGCACGCAGACTCGTTGACGATTCACCGCATTCCTCCTTCGGCCAGACCGGCTCGCACAGCCCGCAAACCGGCGATCGGCAAGATCTCCCGCGCCCCGCCACTGTAGCCCAACCGTGCTTCACATTGAAATCCTCGGCAAGCTCGGCCGGCGGAGACCGAGAGGGCAAGGATGTCGTCGTGACGCCGAGCCGTCATGTGCCTGATCCGTGCGAGTACAAATGCCCTCAGAGAGCACGGCTACAGTGCGGCTGAAGGGGTATGGGGTTGCCATAGTCGCAAGTTACTGGGAACAGGGAACTTCCATTCCGCCCTGGGGACTGTCCGCAGGCCCGAGGGTGATCTCCGATACGGCTGTCCTGGACATCCCTCTGGCCACTGCTGGTCGGCTCGTTGCGCCAGCGATAGAACCTCTCTCGAAGACAGAACCTTAGAGGCTTGACTCCTGCCGAAGACTGCGTTATAGAGATTCTTACATAGGAGGTGTTCGGGTTCTCGCTCGTGGTGCCCCACCGGGGGACACCTCAAACACCTCAGGCACCTCAACACCTCAGATACCTCAGGCGTTTGTCGGAGGTGAATACCGGGAGGCACTATCATGCGTAGAATCCGAAGCAGTCTGGTCTGTGCGGTTATAGCGGCTGCCGTCCTCTTGCTTGTGCCGGATGCGCGGGCGGAGGAGGGGCAGGAGGGCTGGCGGGCCCGGTTTGCCGAGCGGGTCTGCGCGGCCGCGTTCGGCAAGGAGGAAATGCGCTCCTGTGACGTGCTCGTGTTGGTCAGTAGCGTGCGCAAGCCGATGACCCCCGAGCAGATTCGCGAGGGCGTCAAGGGGGTGTATGACCGCACGGAGGTGGGGGCGGTGCATCCGCAAGGGACGCCGGAGGGCGACGCGGAGATGCGGGCGGAGACCGAGCGGATCACACGCCAGCAGGAGGAGGACAAAGACAAACCGAGCCGGAAGTTCAGGCGCATCCGCATCTCCGGTGAGCAAGGACGCATCGACGAGGCGGTCCTCCCGCCGGACGCGGAGTTTCGGCCGGATATGCCTTTCGACTCCGCCCAGATCTACGCGGACGGCGTGTTCATCAAATACGACCATAGCCACGAGCAGGCCTACATCGCCCCGTCCGACAACAGGGGCCTCGGGGCGTATCGCAATCAACTCAACGGCTGGCTCGGCGTTCCGCCCGGTGTTCCCATCGCGCTGGTCGCGACGGCGGTCCCGCTCTTCGGCAAGGCCGATATGCCCAACAAGCGGATAGTCCGGGACGACGAGAAAGTCGCGAAGTTCGTCGCGGGTGAGTCGCCTTTCGCGGTGAGCGTCCGGACCGAGACGGCCGGCCTGGACCGGCCGCGCGACCGGGTCGAGATCGAAATGCCCGGTGGGGGGAGCGGGCATGAGGGAAGAATGGTCCTGCTGGTCGACTCCGCCGATTATGCCGTGGTCCACGAACTCACCATCTCCGTCTACGAAGGGGGTGAGGGTGTGCCTCCACGCATGGCGGCGCGCACCAGGTACGAGTACGACGCGAAGGGCAAGCTCAAGAAGCTCATCCGGGAGGCGTACGACGAGCAAGGTAAGTTGCTGCCCGGCAGCGAGGAAGTCACCTTCCTGCAACTTGCCCTCAACGCCCCGGTGCAGGCCGACACTTTCACGTGGGCTCCGCCCAAGGGCTACTTGGTCACCGACAAACGCGGCAAAGAAGTGAGCATGTACACGCAGAAGTAACGCGCCCGGCAGAACCGCCGTGTGTGCAGTAGCCCGCGGAGCAGGTGATGGATCGCTTCACGACCCATTGTAGCGGTCGCCCCCTGTGGTGACCGGTTTCCCGCTCAAGGCTGTCTCGATGACATGCGTGCGTTCGCCCGGGCTATGTGCTGGAGCATGTAGGCCCGGGCGTTGTCGAAGGTGACGTTCCAGTCCTTGTCCTGCGGCGAGTAGTCGAACACCCACAAAGCCGACAGCGGCACCTCGTGGCTCACGATGGCCGCCACGAGCTCCTCGAAGGCGGCTCGCTCCTTCTCGCTGCCGGATGTGGCGGGAGCCCCGAACTCGCCGATGAACAGCGGCTTCCTGGCTCGCCGCGAGCAACCCTGCATGGCCTCGACAAAGTCGGTCAGGCTCGTTGCTTGGCCGGGGTACTTGTCCCCCTCTTCCGGGTAGACGTGCACGGAAAGCGTGTCGTACGGGTCGGGATTGTCCCGCGACAGCATCAGCTCGAACTGTTCGAACGTGTCCGCCTTCCAACTCCCTTCCTTCCAGTTGTGCCAAGCGCAAGCCCGCGGCGCGGCATTGCCCGTGATGATGGCCCGGTGCGCGTCGATGGAGCGCACCGTCTCCGCGAAGGCCGCGAAGGCGGTCAGCATGTGGTCGGCCTTCAACTCGTCACGCGGCGATCGCGTCAGAGGCGTCTTCAGTGAGGGCACGATCGGCGGCCGATGCTCCGCCGCGTTGGGCAGGTCGGCAGCGAGGTTGAACTCGTTGCCGAACTCCCACGCCCACAGAGCTGGCGAATGCTGGTAACGGCTCACCACCTCGCGGGTGTATTGCCGGATGAACGCGATGCTCTTGCTTTGCGGATTGCCGAGTTGATCCACCGGCTCGCCCACAAGATCGGGGGCGATGGCGACGGTCCAGATCAACGAGGGAACCAGCCCGACACGATGCCGCTCGGCCGATCGGACGACCTCGTCCAGCAGGCGGAAGTAGCCGTCCTTGTCTTGTTGGTAGAGTTCCCATTCGCTCGGCCAGTATCCGCCGCACATGAAACGCACGAAGGGGATGCCCGCCTCGGCAAGCTGTGCCAACCCGCGATCGTAGGACGTGTCGGATGGGTCTTTGAGCGTGCGGAAGAACAGGTTGAAGTAGTTGACCCCCATGCCGCGATAGGGCTTGCCCGCCAGGTGCAGCCCGCCGCCCTGAACGGATAACCCCGGCCGGGCGGCGGTCTGCTGTTCCGACCGGACGGCGTTACCGGCTGCACAGAGCCAAAGAGCAATCAGGATGCACGCCGAGCCGGCGCGTTTTCCGCGGCCCGGCGGTAAGTTCGGAAAGAAGCGGTCTCGGGGGCCTCGCGGCGGCAAAGGACGTATGCCTACAACGAGATGAGCAGAATAGTCAACAGGGCGGCCGGCCAGCCCGCCTGGGTGAGACCGGTGGTGATGTCATCCGCCAGCAGATTCGCTTCCATCTGGGCCTCGTGTTCCGAGGAGTAAGACGCCCGGACGTGGAGCAGGGCCGTGTGTTCCTCCGCCGCCTGGATTTGCCGCAAGCCGTCGAACTGGGCGGCGGTCAAGGGCAGCGGTCGAGCCGGCGGAGCGGCAAACGACACCGCCGGGGCTATCAACACCAACACCAGCAACGCCCACGCGATCATCGCTTGCCGCATGACTGCTTTCTCCTTCACGCTACCGCCCCGGATCGCTCCCGGCATCCGTCGGCGGGGCCACCACAATCATCATCGCATTCTCCCCCCGCGCCCACAGCGTCTCGAAGGCGTCCAGACCCTCCGAGTGTAGCTGCAAGGGCGAGGCGGGGTCAAGATAATGTATGCTATCGGCCGGCGGCCCCTCCAGGGTTCGGGAAATCCCGATTACCACCACCGCATGGTTGAAACTCGGGCTGTGCTCCCGCCGGTTGATCACGCAGATGACCGGGTAACCCCGATTTTGAAGCCAATATCGCAGCGAAAGTGGCGGCTTTCCGTCTAGCGTGCCCTTGAGCACGACCATGTGCAGCTTCTCGTTTGCGAGGTACGTTTGCAGGTCGCCGACGCGGGTCTCGTACAATCCCGCCCGGTGCAGGGCCTGACGAATACCCGCCTCGGTATACACCCGCTCGCCCAGCAGGTAGTTGGCCGCCATGGCAACGCTGGCGACCAGGCAGGTGGAGTGGGCGGTCGCGTCCTCGAATCGCACCTGCAGGCTGCCTTCGGGGTACTTGATGATCCTGCTCGGCGTATCACAGCCTGCCAGCAGCCCGGCCGTCAGGGCCCACGCCACCGTCATGACCAGCGGATGTCTTGACCGCATGCCTGCCCTCGATTGGTGAGCCACCCGATGGAATGGCCACGATGTCGGAAATCCAAGTCCAGGGGCGAAAAGGCCGACCCATCTGCGAGAGGGTCGGTCACGCCGGCGCCCGGGAGGCAACCAAGGAGCCCGATGGTATCATGAGGTCCGGCGGCTGGTATATCATGACCCAAACGGCGGAAACCGCAACCTCTGGACTGGGAGTCCACGGTCATGCGAAGGCACGAAGACGCTCAGGGCAGGCCAGCAAGGATCGCGATCACAGCGTGGCTGCTGTTGGTCGGGCTCGGGTCTTGCTGCCCGGCTTGGACCAGTTCGGATCCGGAAGCCCTGGGGCCGGCGTTGGTTGAGATACTGATGGACCCGCTGTGCACCTGCCCGACGGATCTCGATCGGGATCGTTATAACGTCTGCCCGGAGACTCGGCCGATGCTGGGCACGGATGAGCAGGGCGTGACGTGGAGTTCCGACCGTCTTCTGTTCGGGCTGCTACCCAACCCGTTTCACGCGCCGCTCGACTGCTTCCGCGGCCGATCGCCCGAGTTGGGCTTCTCGTCGTACCAGTGCTGTTACGATGGCGACGAGCTGGTCGATGCAGGGCCGCTGGCGGGCTCGTTCGACTTCTTCAGCCCACTGTCTTCGCTGGGCAGTTCGCTCCTGCACCTGTTCTGGGATATCTTGCCGCCCTACCTGTGCGAGCCATGAGTCACTCGCCCCCTCAGCCCCCGCGGCCGACTTTGGCCGGTCGCTGCCAGAATCTGCTGAAGAAGCCGGCCGTGGCGGTCGGCGCCTGGTCGTCGGTCACCTGATCGCTGGCCAGATTACGAGCCATCTGCTGAATCGCCAGCCGGGCGGGGCTCGAGGGCGCATCCGCCACGATCGGGTGTCCGAAGTCCAGCGAGGTTTGCACGCGACGATAGTCGTTGGGAATCATCGCGAAGATCGGCTGCCCGAAGTGGGCCTCGACCTCCTCCGGCGCAATCCGCTCGAAGTTCGCGTTGCAGCGGTTGAGCACGATCTCCACGCTGCCCTCGGCGGCACCCATCTGTAGCAGACTGTCGTAGATCCGGGTCGCGTTGCGAATGAACGGCACACCCAGTTGCGTCACGACCAACACGCGATCGGCCGTCCGCACCGCAATGGTGCTGACGGGATTCGCGCTTCGGGGCAAATCGATGACCACGAACGGAAACATGGTCGCCATGACCTGCAGGGTGGATTCCAGACGCTCGGGTTGTACCTCGATCGCCTCCGTAAGTTTGTTCGGCCGGGCGAGAATCGACACATTACACGGCAATTCGTGCAGCGCTTTGCCCAGCAGCAGGCGATCCGCCTCGACCTCCTGGCGGCAGACATCCGCGATGGTGTAAGCGGGATTGCAGTCAAACGACGACCCGACATCCCCAAACTCGAGATTCAGGTCGACCAGCCCGCACCGCCGATTGGTCACATGGGCAAGTTCCATGGCCAGGTTGCACGCCACCGTCGTCGTGCCTGCTCCGCCCGATGAGCCGATAACGCAAATCCTTTTGGACGTGCGAACCTCGGTGGACCGGGTGGCACGGATGCGCTCGACCGCGGCGACCAGATCCTGATGATCCACCGGCCAAGGCACGAACTGGCTGCAGCCTGCCCGCATGGCCGTGATGATCGTCTGCGGGTCGGTGCGACGACTGACGCCCAACACGCCGCACCCCGGCGACATGTCCACGATCCGCTGCACGATGGCCAGCCCCTGCTGCTCGCGCTCGCCGAGGTTGACCGCCACCATGTCCAGCTTCCCGTGCCGCAACCACTCCCGGAGTTCGTCCCAGGTCGAAGTCTCGCCCATCAGCAGTACGTTGTTGAGCGTCTCGAACGGTGCACGAAACGGTTCCTCGGTCGAGAGGTCGGCGTCGAAGAGGCAGATGCGCAACGGGTCGGGCATGGTTTTTACCCCCAAATGTACGGGCACACAATGAACCTTGGCCGTGGGTTGCCTCACAGCCTGTATTACCAGATCGACTAACCAGGGGGCGGCATGAATCTTCAGTGAGCAAGTTGCATGGATTTGCGTCCGGCGAGCCGTTCGAGGGGGATTGGGAGCACATCCAAGCGGCGGCTCCGCCGACGGATACGACCGATAAAGATATGCCAAGTCGGGCGGTACCCCGGAGCGAGGCAAGACGCGGACATAAGACCGGATTGCGTGGGACGGGGCCGATGGCCTCCCAAGACAGATCGGGCGCGCAAAAAAAGCGACGCCCGCCGCAAACGCCCGGTGCCCTTCAGAGTATTCGATCGAGCAGCTCGCCCCCGAGTGTTACCACCGCGGAGACGTCCTCTCGGAATCAGCGCCTCGTTCAGAGTACTTGGCCTGCCAAAGTACCGCTCTTCTGGTTAAGCGGTCCCGCTTTGCCGTTGAGCCTTCTCCCGGCTGTGCGGATTTCCCTCAACAGGCGGAGCTGGTTGCGGTTAAACTACCAGCCGAACCCTCTCTTCGAGTTACGCCTTCCTCCAGAGTATCACCCTGCTCGACCTAGCCGACAGACCGCAGTCCGTCAGCCCCTCTCATGGGCTTTTGCTCCCTTCAGCACATCAGGAATCGAAGGTCCACATGCCGCGAGCGTTGCCTGCCCGCTTCGTTCCGCCTTCAGGGTTTGGTTACCCTCTTGACGGCTTACTCCCTTCGATACCCCGCCGGTTTTTTTTCGCACCGGCAGCGCTCATGGGATTCTCCCTTCGGAGCCAACCCGCCGCAGAAGGTACCCCGGCGTTCCCACCGGGATGCGCCCACCTACCGTTTCTCCCGCGAAATAACCCCCCGCCAAAGGCTGGAGGCCGGCTTCGCAGGCCGCGGTTCCTGGGTTTTAACCCTCCCGGGCGTCCCGTGACCCCCGGCATGTGTTTAGCACACCGGAAGCTGGCGACTCCCCTGGGATTCGCCCTCCTAGGGTTCGCACGCGAAGACCTCGGCCGGGATTTCGCCCCGCCTCCTCTCACACGCTCTTGCGAGCTCGCGATGAACGCAAGCGTCGCCCGGCGTCCCAGAGTATCAATCGGCCTCCGCCTGGCCTTGCTCACCGCCCGCCGTGCAAGCACACACGGGCAGGACCAAGGCAACCCTTACAGGGTTTCCGCACCGTCACAGTCCCTGATCGCATTCGAACCACGGCCCGATCCTGGCTATGGGTTCACCTCACACCGCGTCGCACATTACTGCCGACCGACCGGCGATCCTTGGATCGGGCACCCAGCTCTACCGGAGCTGCCGGGACTGAACTCGGGTGCCTGGCGTTCGCGACTTCGGCGTCGCAACCCAAATCTAATACATGTTTTGCCCCCAGGCAAATGGATTTCACGGCCCGCGGACAACTCACAGGCCGGCCCCCGCGACTTACGAGCACGGCCCGTTCGATAACCCTTTGCCCACTCCGCAGTAGGGTGATTGCCCCGAAACATAGGCGAAAATGCAAGTTTTTTTGGGGCGTGCGACAAGCCTTGCCGCCGGCGGAAGACCGTCTTCAACGCGGCTTCGAAAGGCTGCCTAGAAACTGCTCCAGCGTGTCATGAATCTCAAGAACCTGATGCAGGCGGGTCACCCGGATGGCATTGCGGACGCGAGGATCAAGGCCGACCAAGGCTATCGGCCTGCCGTCCAGCTTGAAGCTGGTGCTGAGCCGGACCAGCGATCCCAGGGCGACACTCGGGGCGAAACGGACCTGCGTGAGATCCAATACAATGGGCAGACGGGGGGTAGCCGCAGCCGCCGTCAGCACCTCGTCGACCAGGGCGGAAGTCGTCGTCTCGTCCAGCGAGCGTCTCTGGACGACCACGCATAAGGCCTTGTCCAGGATACGCACCTCGGTGACGGGTTCAGTGGGCATGCCTGAGAGTTCTCCATACTACGAGCGTCGCCGCTTTCCCCAGAGCCGCGAAGATCCTCCACGGCCCGCACCGCGCATCGCAGGCATGCCGGCTTCGTGGCCCAAACGGAAAGCGGGGCCAACGGCGTCACATGAGATATCCCAGGGTCGGGCAACGCCGCCCAAGTGTCAAGACTCTCGCTTCGATCGCCCCGCCTCACGGGTGCATCCGCCGTTCAGTGGCAAGTTGCCAAAGGCGAAGTATCGAGGGTGGCATGGGTTGGTACTCCGATCATCATCATCGGCACACTCGTAAATCGCCCCGAGGGCAAAGCATCGAGGGTGGCATGGGTCGGTACTCCGATCATCATCATCGGCACATTCGTAAATCGCCCCGAGGGCGAAGCATCGAGGGTGGCATGGGTCGGTACTCCGATCATCATCATTGGCACATTCGTAAATCGCTCCGAGGGCGAAGCATCGAGGGTGGCATGGGTCGGTACTCCGACCCGTGGCCAAATGCGGACAACCACTGGTCTGGGTACAGACCAGTGCCACCCAGTGCCCCTGAAATTCGGATGCACCCCCGCCTCACCCGCCCGGAAGCCCTCGGCCGAGCGCCTTCTCGCCGCACGGTTGGAGAACGCGGAAACATCGGATACCTTGAAGCCGTGCGCGTTGACGCCACATTCGGCCGTCGCAACGGTTCCTTCGAAACGGATCGGATATGACCAAGCCCACAGACGTTCGCGTTGTCAGCACCGCCCTGTACTTCATCCCCGTGCGGACGCGCGTACCTCTTAAGTTCGGCCCCGAAACCCTGACCCACGTGACCTGTGCCCGTGTCCGCGTCGAGGTGGAAGACCGGCAAGGCCGCCGGACCTGCGGCTGGGGCGAGACACCGCTGAGCGTGCAATGGGTCTGGCCGAGCACGCTGCCCTACGAGCCGCGCCACGACCGGCTCAAACAGTTCTGCGTCGCCCTGGCGGATGCCTGGCAGCGCTTCGAGCAACAAGGCCACCCCATCGAGGTCGGGCATGACTTCCAGGAGCAGGTTCTGCCCAACCTGCTCGCGGAGGCCAACGCCCGGGCCGCCGACCCCATGCCCTGGCTGGCCGCGTTGGTCTGCTGCTCGCCCTTCGACATTGCCCTGCACGACGCCTACGGGAATCTGCTCGGCAAACCCGTCTATCAAACCTATGCTCGCGAGTACATGAACCGCTGCCTTGCCGACTTCCTCACCCCCGCCGAGGGCGGCAACGTCGATTTCCGCGGCCAGTTCCCCGATGCCTATCTGCTTGCCGACCCGCCGCAAGAACTGCTCGCCTGGCACTTGGTGGGCGGGCTCGACCCCCTCGATGCGGAGGAACTGCGCGGCGACGAGCCCGACGACGGCTACCCAGTGATGCTCGCCGACTGGATCCGACGCGACGGCCTCAAGTGCCTCAAGGTCAAGCTGCGCGGCAACGACGCGACGTGGGACTACCAGCGGCTGCTCAAGGTCGGCCGGCTCGCCGTGGCCCTCGACGTCGACTGGCTGACCACAGACTTCAACTGCACGGTGACCGACCCCGCCTACGTCACCAGCATCCTCGACCGCCTGCTGGTCGAGCACCCCCGGATCTACGGCATGATCCTCTACGTCGAGCAGCCCTTCCCCTACGAGCTCGAGGAGTACCGCATCGACGTGCACGCCGTCTCCGCCCGCAAGCCGCTGTTCATGGACGAGAGCGCCCACGACTGGCGACTCATCCGCCTCGGCCGGCAGCTCGGCTGGACCGGCGTGGCCCTCAAAACCTGCAAAACCCAGACCGGGGCCATCCTCGCCGCCTGCTGGGCCAAGGCCCACGGTATGACCCTCATGGTCCAGGACCTGACCAACCCCATGCTCGCCCAGATCCCCCACGTCCTGCTCGCCGCCCACGTCGGTACCATCGCCGGCGTCGAAACCAATGCCATGCAGTTCTACCCGGAAGCCTCGCGCCCCGAGGCAGCCGTCCACCCCGACCTCTACCAGCGCCGCCACGGCCGCGTCCGCCTGACCACCCTCGGCGGCCCCGGCTTCGGCTACCGCCTCGCCGACATCCACCGAAACCTCCCCGCCCCCGCCGCGGGCTAGGTCACCCCCTCCGCCAGCCTCCACTCCCTGTGATCCCCGCCCTGGGGTGTCTATTCGATTATCGCGGATGCGCCATGCCCCCGCTGCCCGATATGTCGATCCGTCCGTAGCGGTCGCCCCCCGTGGCGACCGGCGAAAGCAAGCGTCAATGCGCCGGTCGCCACAGGGGGCGACCGCTACGAAAACACCGGTGCCGCCCCAAAGAGCCGCGCCCGCCTGACGCTCGATCCGGAGCCCGATGAACTCCACGCCGCCGACCGCGCTGCCATCGACGGCCTCGCGTTCATGCCCTATCGCTTCAAGGTGTTGGAGGGCGAAGAGAAGAAAGGCATCCGCTCCATCCCCAGCCGGCCTTCGCGGATCCGGCTCCTACTCCCACGCCACGCGAGGGGCGTCGCCCCATAGTAGTTCCAGATCGTAATACTCGCGTTTTTGCGGATCGAACAGGTGAATCACCACGTCCACGTAGTCCGCCAGGATCCACGTGGACGCTTCATAGCCGCTGACACCATAGCGGGCCTGGCCGACCGTCCGGGCGTACTCGTCAATGTGGTCCGCCACCGCACGCAACTGACGGTCCGACGTGCCGGTCGCGATGACGAAGAAATCCGCAACCGAGCAGATGCCCCGCAAATCCAGAACCACGACGTCTTCCGAGCGATGCTCGTGTGCGATTCGTGCCGCCTGACGGGCGAACTCCAAACCTTCGATCACCTGTTGAGCTTCAGGTAACGAGCCGCGATGTGATGACGACCTCAGAGTCTTGCCCCTCCCACGGGATTGAACTGGCTTTTTCGGTCCGCTCATGGGCAGCCAAGCGCGACACCGGTGTCTGGCCGATGCCCGAATGTCACAGAAGAAGGGCCGCGGCGAACAGGCCGGCCACACAAGGCCGATACCTCGAGATCTACAGTCGCCGGGCTCCCGGGCCCCAGCCCGCACCCCACCCCATCATCATAGCCCGTCCAGCAACTCGCACAACTGCTTGCCCAGCGAACCGCTGATCCGGGCCAACGCCCAGATGCTGGCCGCGTTTTTGCCCAACTCCACCTGCGAAAGCTGAGAGGTCGTCAACTCGGATCGCTCCGACAACTGCCGCAGCGTCAGGCTCTGCTTGAGCCGCTCCTGCCGAATCCGCTGGCCAATCAGCCGGTTCAGCTCCTGCTCGTTGGTGTAGATGAGCCCGAGTTCTTTGGCGATCCGCTCCAAGGCCGCCAGGAGCTGCTCCTCACTGAACGGCTTGGTGATATAGTCGCGAGTGCCCAGACGCATCGTCTCTGCCGCACTCTGCACGTCAGGGTACGCGGTCATGACCACCAGCGCGACCCGATCGTCTTCCGCGCGGATCTTCTCGACCAGCTCAACGCCCCCGATGTCGGGCATCTTGATGTCGATCAAGCCGACATCGAAAGGCGACTTGCGCACCGCCTGGAGCGCCTGCCGAGCTTGCGTGAAGGTCTGGACTTGGTAGTCGTTCTCCTGCAGGATTTTCCCCACCATCTTGCAGACCTGCGGATCATCATCAACCACCAACACTTTAATATGGTGTCGAACAGCCATGGTATTCTGCGCTCCTTGTCTTGCATTGACGATGGAACATCGTCGCCCACATTGTATCGTAGTTAAAGTGCGAATGCTAGTGCCTTTTTTTGCATTTTGGGACCAGCCCCTTTATTTTAGGGTAGTTACACCTCCCCTTCCACTGCGGGCGGGGGAGGCTGCGGGATGAACATGCGGCACCACTTGGCAATCTTGTATGCCCACTACATCGATGCCATCCTCGATGGGCGAAAAACCGTCGAATGCCGCCTCTCGAAATTGGGCAATAGTCCGCACGGCGTACTGCTTCCTGGGGATCTTATCTGGCTGAAGGATTCCTGTGGGCCCGTTCGGGCGGTGGCCAGCGTGGGGATGGTTCGGTCTTTCGATCGGCTGACGCCCGCCCGGATTGCCTGGCTTCGTAAGCGGTTCAACGAGCAGATCATGGCGCCCCCCGCCTTCTGGCATGAGCGGTCCGGCGCCCGATTTGCTACTTTGGTCTGGTTGAGAAACGTATGTGCTTTGCAGCCATTCAGGGTCGCCAAGAGCGATCGGCGAGCGTGGGTTGTGCTTGCCGAACCGCCGGCCCCGAATCGACCGGTGGCCTCGGTGCCCGATCGCCTTGCTTGACCCACTTGGTCTGCCGTATTATCACTGCGGTTCGCGCGGGTACCCCGGCGCCAGATCGGGTCCGGCGGCCATCGACTCGCCCTTGGAGGACCACCCGGATGCAGTGGAGGTTAGCTGAAGTTACCGGCCGCCGTGGCGGGCGACTGGCCCTGGCGCTCTCTGTCGCCCTGGCCGGGCTAGGCCTAGGCAATGGATGCGATGTGCTCAATCCGAGCTTGGTCGGCACCATCGGCAACAGTTCGATTGCAGGGCTGACGGCGCCGGCGGGCACAATGCTCATCACCGTACTGAACACGACCACGTCGCCCGCCGCGGTGCGGCTTCGAGTCACCAAGGACAGCGGCGGATCTCTCGACTTGTCCGTACCTGTCGCCGCGGCAGACAACAACGCCGAAGATCCCAGCGATAACGCGACCGTCGTGCAGGACTGTGACGTGTACTCTATCGAGCTCCTCAGCGTGGCCGCTGCTCTACCGAATGGAGAAATCCAGCAGTTAGCTACGGACCGGCCCCCATTGCGTAAAGGGCTCGAGCTGTCCTGCGGCAAACTGGTTGTCATCACCTTGACTGGCGTGGCCCCGAATCTCTTTGTCCAAATGGCGGTGTACTAGCCCATGCACGATCATGCTCTCAAGTTTCAAGAGACCGGCACGATGCGGAAGGTCGGGTCGCGCACAGTCCGGCAAATGGCCGGGCTGGCTTTCCTGCTTCCTTTGATGACCGGATGTTTGAACCCCGATTTCGTGAACCGAATGACGGGAAACCTGTATCCGATTGCTCCTGGAGATACTCCCTTTCTGGCGGTGCGGGTGATCAACGACACCGAGGCCACGCTGGAGATCCCGATCGTCTACGATACGGGGCTGACGCCGACCTTCACCTACCTTGTTCGGAAATTGACGCCCGAGGCAAGAGACACGGGGCTGCTGTTGGCCTGGCCGGTCCTGCGGGTTTCCGTGGGTGACCTCGATAATCCCTACAACCCGCTGGTCATCGCGAATTTCCCGGATGGAGGCACGGCGGGGGTGTATCCAGGCCGCGCCGCCCTGGAAGCGGGAGTGGACTTCAACCGTGGAGATACGGTGGTCTTCCATTTCTCCACGGATAGCCGGTCACCGATGTACATCCGCGTCAACGCGGGCATTATTGAGGCCGACGCCCAGAGCGGCTGGTTTACCCGTGCTGACCCGTACCAGCGGCTGCGTGCGATGCTGACCGCGCTCGGGTTCTAGGAGAGGAGTGCGAGGAGGCTCAACGACTCGGGCTGAATCCCGGATGTTCACTCCGGGGGTCGCGCCAGGGTCGGGATCGAGTAGCGAGAGTCTCTCGGGGCGGTGATCCGCCCGGGGAGCTCATAGTGAGGCCGTTTGATCGGGGCCTGCGGGCCTCGCCTGGACGAAGCAACCTGACAAGGAGTGCGTTTTTCCTATGCGTCGTTCCCTGGTTATCTCGATGATCGTCACCTGTATCGCCCTGCCCGTGATCATTGGGGCGAGTTGCCCTTCGCCCTCGGCACCGTTCTTCACCGATATCGGGACCACGACCGGGCGGACAGTGACGCAGGTGCCGGACTGCTCTCCCGGGTTCGTCTGCATCTCGATTATCAACACGACTTGCATCGACGTCGAAGTGGCTTTGTATGTGCACAACGGCTTCGACCTTGGGCTGGACTACTGCGAGTTTGAGCGAGGGATCACCATTGTCGGGACGCCGCTGAGAGCTTCGGAGGAGTGCCCGGGGTACAACTTGGGCGAGTACCAGATCGCCTTGCCGCAGCTCTTCGATCCGCCGGCCGACCAGCCGAGCAATTTGTATACAATCCAGGGGCAGGAAACGAGGATTCTCAAGCCGCGAGAGACTTTGCTCGAGCGGATCGAGCTGAGCAAGATCAAGACTTTCGGGGTCCGGGTCGGCCGGGTAGGCACGCTGCCTGACAACCCGGCGCTGACGGACGCGCCCCGGTACCGCTGCACGCGCGTTCCGTTGGGAACGATCCGTGTTCCCCGCTCGTCTGAAGATGTTCCCACGGGCGAGACTTTCCAGTATGTCGTCGTGGACGAGCTCGACTGCGGCTTGCCGGGCGCGGCCCTCTTCGCACTGAGAACGGGAACCTCCTCGACTGGTGGCTGCCCGTCTGTGCGGTAAGAAGCCCGTTTCCTGTCGTGGGCCCACGATCCGATCCACTCACGCAATCTACCGAAAAGGGCGTCACTCGCCGGCCCTGTGGGCGAGGATTGCGACGTCAGAGCACAATGTGGATTGGTTTGGCCCCAGCCGCTTGACCAACGAAGCGTCTTGGGGTGCGAGTTGCCTTCAGGGGCCGCGATGGAGCGCTTTCGGCGGTCCCTTCCTCCATTGGCCCGCACGGCCATCCCGCGATCAATCGAGGGCTCGATCCGCGATGATCATATGGATAGCAGGGTGAAGCTGTTGTTCGAGGTGACGCGGAAGACGAGCCCCGAGCCGCAGATGAACTGCCCTTGGGTGAAGGTGTACTGGCCGGCACTGAAATCCTGGGCCGCTACGAACTCGCCCTCCTCCGTCTCCAGGCCATGCCAAAGCAGTTGGATTGTATTGGGGCACCTGCTGAAGAACACGCTTCGCACCGACTGTGGTTCGCAGGTGATGGTGATCGGCTGGCCATCCACCGAGATCTGCAACTCGCTGATGTTGGCGTTGTCGTTGATGACCTTGAAGACCAAGGTATCCGAGGTGTAGGGTCCTGGGGTTTGGGGGAAGATCCTCCAGAACGTCATGTCCTGGCATCCGACTACTGTCAGGAAACTCAGGCCGGCCAGTGCGCCTGCGGCCAACTTCTTAATCCGGCTGGAGTAACGCGTCGTTAGCACGGGGTTCAGCCTACCTTTCTGCAACCTGGGCACCCGGCGGCCGTCCGCCGTCGGAAATCAGATCCACCCCTGTCAATGTAACCGCAACAAGTGACCCGGGCAACGGTCCGACC
>Ga0209722_1001199_pt1 | contig 23686 bp, 24 predicted proteins | sample BioC12SIPDNA_2_FD_185745 | JGI IMG/M metagenome (GOLD analysis project Ga0209722, IMG submission 185745) | Anaerobic biogas reactor microbial communites from Washington, USA - Biogas_R1_A C12 SIP DNA (SPAdes) (version 2) | ecosystem: Engineered > Bioreactor > Anaerobic > Unclassified | place... | reverse complement strand
TGTTCATTAAATTTGAGTGTATTGGCCATTTCCATTATTTCAGGGTTTAAATCCGCATCTTCACCACTACCATGTTCGATTTTAAGTAAATCACCTAGTTTAACTCCCCGTATTGCAGGCGGGTTTTGGAAACTCACTCCCATCCCCATTTTAACTCGATGAGTAGTTGATAGGTGGGTCACATCCTCTCCTTTGAAGATTATTTCTCCCCGGGTAATTTTGTACTTGGGGAATCCAAGAAGAGTCATAAAAAGGGTACTTTTACCAGACCCGTTAGGACCTAAAAGAACGTGAGTCTCTCCTTTGCCAATATAAAGGTCTACATCACTAAGAATTTCTTTATTATTTACTTCTACTGCCAGGTCGGTTATTTGAAGTAACAAGTTTAACCACCTCTCTGGTCATTTTTTATGGACCGATCAGGGGTTCAGCAACGCCCAATCAGTACTAGGTTTTATTGAGGTATTGGCATAAATAAATAACTAAAAAGGAGAAAATCAAGAATAAAGGTGTTTATCAAAAATAAGGGCCATTTTTTGAATATAAACTGTTTGTTAATCATATTAATATAGAATATAAGATTAAAAATAAATAAACACTGACAGTTCCTTTTTATAGGCTTCTAAATCATATTTAAACTTCAACAAAACTGTTAAACATATTTCTGACTGTATTTCTGGCTTATGGGAATAATTGGTGCTTAAGACAAAAAACCATAAATAGTCAACTAGTCACATGTTAAGATATAAGAAGTAAGTAATATATCTCACACCCCGGGTGGTAATAATAAAAAACTCCTACGTATTCGTACATATATATTTTTCGAATTGATTTTCTAAGTAAGCTTTATAATAACTATATCTTAACTCATATACGTACAATAGGTACACAATAAATCAAGGAGGAAGCCATATGGCTGAGGATGATGTGAAGATTGTGATGTTTTGTTGTAACTGGTGCTCCTACGGTGGAGCTGATACCGCTGGAACCGCAAGGATGCAGTATCCTCCAAATGTAAGGGTTATAAGGGTAATGTGTTCTGGAAGAATCGAACCTCAGTTCGTTCTTAAGGCATTCAGGGAAGGAGCTGACGGAGTTATCGTCGCAGGCTGCCACCACGGAGACTGCCACTACGATGCAGGAAACTACAAACTAGACCGCAGAATGAGAATTATATACAAACTAGCAGATGATCTAGGAATCGGAAGGGAAAGGATTCACCACGACTGGATCTCTGCATCTGAAGGCGAAAAATTCGCAGATACTGTTAAAATGATGGTTGACCGAATACAAGGCTTGGGTCCATCCCCACTAAAAGCTCAGTTAGAAGCAGAAGAAGTGGAGGCATAAAATGACGGAAAAAGCAAAAATAGCAACAATGTGGCTCAGTGGTTGCTCCGGTTGCCACCTGGCCTTCGCTGACATCCACGAGGCCATCATAGATGTGATGGGCCTGGCGGACATAGAATTCACCCCGGTTCTCATGGACGTCAAGTACGATGAAGTTCCAGATGATCTGGATGCAATTATTATTGAAGGCGGAATCCGAAACGACGAAAACCGAGAATTGGCTGAGATGCTTCGTAAAAAGGCTAAAATCGTAATTGCCTACGGAACTTGTGCAGCTTACGGTGGAATTCCCGGTCTGGGAAACCTACACGCACCCGAGGATCTTATACAGGAAGCTTACCTGAATTCACCCAGCACCCCCAACCCGGATAATGTCATACCCAGTGAGGAAATTCCTCACCTAGAGAGTAGGGTAAGACCACTGGGGGAAGTGATCGATGTGGATCTAGCCTTACCAGGTTGTCCACCAAAATCAGATATAGTAGCCCAAGTATTAGTGGCTCTGTTAACTGGTGAACCAATAGAACTGCCCAGCACCAACCTCTGTGAGGTTTGCCCACGTGAAAAACCACCAGAAGGCATGGCCATGGACAAGATCCTTCGCCAGTTTGAACTGGGAGAACCAGAAGAAGAAATGTGTCTAGTTCCCCAGGGATTGGTATGTCTCGGTCCAGCTACTATCTCCCTCTGCGGAGCTGAATGTCCAAGCATAGGCATCCAGTGCAGAGGATGTTATGGTCCCACTCCTAAAGTAACAGACCAGGGAGCCAAAATGATCAGTGCCATTGGTTCCGACTTCGGAGTAGAAAGGGATAAAACAGTAGACCCTGAAGAGGTCGCCGACCAATTAGATGATGTAGTCGGCACATTCTATACTTACACACTTCCTGCGGCTCTTGTACCCGCTAAAGTGAAAAAGGAGGGTAAATAATGGTTAAATTAACTATGGAACCCGTGACCCGTATTGAAGGACACGCAAAAATCACTGTGGATCTGGACGACGCCGGAAACGTCCAGGACACCAAGCTCCATGTTATGGAATTCCGGGGATTCGAAAAATTCCTGCAAGGACGAAATATTGAAGAAGTACCAAGAATTGTACCCCGTATATGCGGTATCTGTGACGTGCAACACCACCTGGCAGCTGCAAAGGCTGTGGATGAGATATTTGGATTTTCATCTGAAGAAATTCTTCCCACCGCCTATCGGATGAGGGAAATCATGAACTGGGGTTCCACCATGCACTCCCACGCCCTGCATTTCTACTTCCTGGCTGCACCAGACTTCATAGCCGGTAAAGACAGGAAAACCAGGAACGTATTCCAGATCATAAAGGACGCACCGGATGTGGCATTACAAGCTATTGAACTACGAAAAAATGCTTTGAGCATAATAAAGGCTATAGGGGGACGACCTATACACCCCACCTCATCCACACCGGGTGGAATATCCACCAGCCTGGACGATGAAACCCAGAAAGATCTCCTGAAAAAGGCTCAGAGGAACGTTGAACTGGCTGTTGCTACTTTAGACTTGGCAAAACCTATCTTCGAAGAAAACTTGGACCTGGTCAAGACTCTAGGTTACATTGAGAGCTACCATTGTGGCCTGGTTAAAGACGGCGTGTGGGATATGTACGATGGAAAAGTGCGTATGAAAGATAAAGAAGGTAAATTGTACGCTGAATTCAAAAATACTGAATACTTGGATTACATGGCCGAACATGTCAAACCATACTCCTGGTTGAAATTCCCATACATTAAAGAATTAGGATATCCAGATGGAGTATATAGAGTATGTCCCTTATCTCGAATTAACGTAGCAGACAAGATGCCTGCCGCTGCTCCATTAGCACAAGCAGAATTGGAGGAGTTCAGGAAAGCGTTTGGATACGCCCATGAACCACTCTTGTACCACTGGGCCCGGCTCATAGAAATCTTAGCATCTGCAGAATGTGCAGCAGACGCTCTGGAAGGAGACTTATCAGGACAAAAATTCCCTGAAGCTCTGGAAAGAACTGCTGGTGAAGGTGTGGGTATAGTTGAGGCGTCAAGGGGTACATTAACTCACCACTACTCCTGCGATGAAAATGGTCAAGTTACCAAAGCCAACATTGTCGTGTCAACGGTACAGAACAACCCTGCTATGGAGATGGGTATTCAGAAAGTAGCCAAAGATTATATAAAGCCTGGTGTTGAAGTGGACGACAAGATATTCAACTTGATGGAAATGGTTATAAGGGCCTACGATCCGTGTTTATCCTGTGCAACCCACCAAATCGACAGTCAAATGAGACTAGCTACCCTTGAAGTCTATGACTCTGAAGGACACCTCGTGAAAAAAATCTGAATTGATGGAGAAAAAACATGATAGTAGTAAATAAGGACGACTGTATTCGATGCGGAGCCTGTGAAGGCGCTTGTCCTACTACTGCCATAGCTGTATCCCCTGCAGATGTCATTTACTGTGACGTTTGCGGAGGAGAGCCTAAATGTGTGGACATCTGTCCCACTGGGGCTCTTAAAACCGATGAACTGGCAGTAGATGATGCTGGCACCACCCAGACTCGTATCGTCTTCAACCCCGACTTGTGCAACGAGTGTGGGGACTGTGTGGAGGTGTGTCCTCCCCAAATTCTTAAATTAGATGAGGGCACCATCCAGAAAATACCCCTGCATGGATACTGTGTCATGTGCCAACAATGTGTTGATGTGTGTCCAGTTGATGTAATTGGTGTAGAAGGGGTTATTGAACCCAAAAAGACCGATCTTGTTATAACTGGGCCCATATTTATCGCGGATTGTGTGGGTTGTGGAATGTGCGTGGATGAATGTCCCGTGAATGCCATCACCCTTCCAGAAATCGGTGAAAAAATAGTAATAGACGAGGACACTTGTATCAAGTGTGGCGTATGTTCCCAGACCTGTCCTTGGAATGCAGTATTCATATCCGGTAAAAAACCTGAAAAACGTTCCAAAGATATACTCAAATTTGAACTGGACGAAGAAACATGCATTGGCTGCAATCTCTGCGTAGAATCCTGTCCCGGAGACTTCATCAAGGCTAAACCAGCAACACTCACCGTGGAACTCCCTGAAATATGTGCAGCTTGTGGATTGTGTGAAAAACTATGTCCAGTAGAAGCCATAGATCTAGATGTGGAGTTGGGACCAGCAAAACCTGCCTCAGAAGAGGGTCTGGTTTGGGATGAATCCAAATGCGAATACATAGGGGCCTGCGCTCGTATATGTCCTAACGACGCCATCAGGGTCGTAACCAAGACTGGATTCGAGGTGCCTGGAGACGTGGAAGTTGGCGGCGAGCCTTCCTTTGCCGTGTGTACCCGGTGCGGGGCCTGTACCATGGCCTGTCCCAACGAGGCATTAACCCTGGTTGAAATGGACAAAGTCATTGACGGGCAAATAGTTAAACGCAACCGTATCCAGTACAGCCCAGAAAAGTGTACCCAGTGCGGCGACTGTGTGGAAGTATGTCCCTACAATATGCTGAAACTCACCGACGAGAAAGTCCCACTAAAGGGATTCTGTATACTCTGTGACCAGTGCATACCAGCCTGTCCACACGAAGCCCTTTCTCTCAAGTAAAAAACAAGACCAATCTTTAGGTGGTGCAACCCACCTAAAACCACCTTTTTTTCAATCCCCATCCAATTAAGTGACTTTTTCTAGACCTACAAGTCCTTTTTCTATCTCAGGTGCGTATAGCCAGGTTACCACCAGCAATAAAGGGCCGGTTTTTATGGAAAAAAAATTTCTGGATATTAAGGTAGAACATTCCAAGTGCCAGGCTACTCTGCCCCTGTTACGAATCCCCTTACCACGCTACACAGAAAAGTTAAAAATAAGATAATCCCGGGGATAGAAGGCAACACCACAGAGCATGCTGATGGCTACGCTGGAAGCACCGAAACCACATGTAAGGCGAACAGGATCAGATCGATATACACGTGGAAAATCAAATAGGTCTATCCCGATATCTTGCCACGACTAGTATTTTGGGGCAGCGATTAATGAATGAACAGCTTAGAAGGTAACCGATGGCCTGTACAAAAAAAGGAACCCCGGTTCATCCACTGTCATGACTGGCAAAGTAGATTTGAAACCAGGCATAAGATGTTCACCAAAGCCATAGGAATAGTTATAGTATGAGAAACAGCATTCCATGACAATTACCGGGGAGGAAGAGAGGGATGCAGTTACTTCACCTTAATTTAAAAGGAGACTAATAGGCTGTAATTTTAAAAAAAATCTCAATACCCATTATTTTTTCTAAGACCTCATCACTGGAACTCAAAGATTTCTTAGATCAAACTGTGGATTCACCAGAGACTTCCACATAAATTCTGTGCTTGTCCAGATCAATCTCCACTATCCTGCCTTTAATGGAAAGGGGCTGGTTTAATATATCCAGTAATTTAATATCTTCACCATCAATTTTGATGGATATAACGTCTTCCATTATTTTTTTTCCAATAGTACTGTAAACGCTTGATTCACACATAACAATAGCATCTGTCTTGGAATATTATATTAATTTATAGATTTTTTAAATATTTTTTCGCAGCATTTACGTCCATTAATTTTCCCAAAAATTCTTTATAACAGCCTCCAAGTTAAATCGTCAAGTTTAAATCTTATGTATTTTTGGAGAAAGATGCAAATATGGGGGGTGTGAGATAATGAATGGTAAAACAGGGATTCTATTACTCATATAAACTGTGATGGTCCTCTTGATGACTGGGGGAAAAAAAATTCAAAAACGGGATTATTTTTTTCCCAAAACCTATTTTTCACGATTTATCTGAGAATAAATGAACTTTCCTTTATTTTCTAGAACGTTCCCTTCCTCCATAACTACATTACCCCTTACCAGGGTCATCACTGGCATCCCCTGCACCTTAAAACCTTCAAATGGGGAATATTTGGCTTTGGAGTGGAATTTATCCGAGTTGATTACACCTTCCTGGGCCAGGTCCACCACCACTAGATCAGCATCCATACCCTCTTTAAGGAAGCCTTTATGGGGAATATTAAATATCCTGGCTGGGTTTTCACATAAAATCCTCTTTAAATGATTTAATGAAAGTTTTCCCTGGTTTACAAGGGTTAAAAGTAGTGGAAGTGCCGTTTCCAGGCCAGGTACACCTGGTGGTGCATTCCACACATCCTGATTTTTCTCCTCTAGGGTGTGAGGGGCGTGGTCAGTGGCAACGATATCTATTCCCGCCAACTCAGTGATTCCCAGTTTATGTTCATGATCCCTGAGGGGAGGGTTGGTCTTGGCCAGGTTTCCCCAGCGCTCCAGATAAGAGGCATCCAGGAACAGGTGGTGAGGAGTTACTTCAAAACTCACTGGCAATCCATTATTTTGAGCATTCTTTGTCATCTGGTATGATTTTATGGTGCTCAGGTGGCAGAGATGTATCTTCTGCTTCATCTTCTTGGAAATGGCAATAGCTTGGGCCACGGCAATATCTTCTGCCTCTGGGGGCCGTGCCTGGGCGTAGAGGCTGGTTTGGTCACCTTCCTTTTTCATGGTTCTGGTGTAGTGGTGCACCGTGGTAGGATCCTCGGGGTGCAGGGACAGAGGCAGTTCCAGATCACACCCACTTAAGTTCACAGAAGCCTCCTGTAAAAAGGTGGTATCCACCAGATCCATGAATATTTTGAAGGATACTGGCCTTAATTCTGCAAGTAGCCCTATATCATGGGGATCCACAACCCCGGCATGTAGTCCAAAGTCCACCAGACTCTTTTTTTCAGCAATCTTGCGTTTTTTCAAAAAAGCCTGGGGGGTGCTGGTAGGTGGTATGTTGTTGGGCATGTCCAGTACAGTGGTGAATCCACCGGCAGCTGCTGCAGTCGAACCACTTCTAAAATCCTCCTTATAGGTCAAACCTGGGTCTCGGAAGTGCACATGGGAATCAATAAGGCCTGGAAGAACTAATTTACCCCTCAAATCCAGGGTTTCATGGGCTGACGCTGGTGACCTTTTAATGGAGACTATTTTACCCTTTTTTATTCCCAAACAGACCTTTCCAATGCCAAGTTCGAGTTTACAGTTGATTAGACACAGATCCAGCACTATAAATCACCATAATTTTAGAAATAAGGTCTTAAGATTCCTATTTTTTGTATATTTCCAATTTCTCTGTTTACTATATACCACTTATATAGAAATAATCATATAACCTTGATGAAATCCAATACATAAACATGGACTGCACAGTGAACCTTGTAAAGGATATTCTGGCCCGGGACCGGAAAACTTTCCTGAAAGATGTGGATAAGCGACCGGAACCAAAAGAAGTTGAATCAGATATTCCCCTTCTTGCGGACTTCACCGAGTACAACCCCCTCCACAAGGGCCATTTGCACTGCCTTCTGGAAGCAAAAAAGGCAGTTCCAGAGGGAATATTCGTGGCAGTTGTTCCAGGCCTTTTTGAACGTAGTGGAAGGGGATTACCCTACATACTAACTCGTCAAGCCAGGGCTAGAGCAGCAGTGAAGGTGGGTGCAGATGTAGTGGTGGAAGGCCCCCCCATGGGTATAATGGGCTCTGGACAGTACTCCCTGTGCCTGGCACGTATGTTTCAGGCATTGAAAGCAGATTACATTCCCCGCGGCTACAAACCCAGCCCTGAATTCACACCCCTTTTAGAAACCATCAGTAAAGGAGTGGGGGTATCCCCTAAACCTTACCGTATGGTAGACATGGAAAGTGGGAAGGTTCTACTAAAGGGAAGACTCATTGAGGATAATTATGTCATAATATCCCTATCAAAATCATTAACCAAGGTCGGATTCGAATTTCAGGATAAATTCATATTCATACCCCGTATAGAAGGTGTTAGTGGCACTATTATAAGAGAAGCAATTGTCTCTGGAAACCTGGATTCTGCACAGCAAATGTTACCTCCCCCTACCATTGAAGTTCTGAGAGAGGAGATGAAAGAGGGAAGAGCACCTCTGCACACAACCAGGGATGTGGAGGGAATTCTGTACACCGCCAACCATGCCACTCCCTATGACCTGAAGTCCCTGACCTTGATGGATCACCGCACCAGGGAGAATATACTGAAAAAACGACCATTTAATTCTATAGACAGGCTTAGATCGTGTATTGCTCGTGGATTCAGCCGTCACCATCCTGAAAGAGTTCTATCCGCACTGGAAGCCAGAGTTGATCGAGATACCATAAGCAGATACATCGATCATTATCCCACGGTCATACGTATATTAAACTATAAAAATAAAGAAGTCCTAAGAGAATTTAAAATGAGAATATCACAAAGGAGGCTAGAGATATGCCAGTGAAAAAAGGAGATTTTATAAGACTGGACTACACTGGGAGAATCCAGGAAACCAACGAGGTCTTTGACACCACTAACCAAGAAATAGCTGAAAAAGAAGAAATTATTACTGAAGGTAAAGTTTATGGAGCAATCCCCATAGTTGTGGGTGTTGGACATATATTACCCGCATTAGATGATGCTGTGGAGGGTATGGAAGCTGAAGAAGAAAAAACTGTTGAAATAAGCCCTGAAAATGGATTCGGCAAGCGGGACCCCAACCTCTTCCAGATGGTTCCCATGCGCGAGTTCAAAAAACAGGGGATCAAGCCTCAAGTGGGAATGGCCATCACATCCGAGGGCCACACTGGTATCATCCGGACCGTCAGTGGAGGCCGGGTCACAGTGGACTTCAACCACGAACTGGCCGGAAAGAACTTGGAGTACCAAGTTAAGGTGGAGGAGATCATCGAAGATGACACTGAAAAGGTCAAAGCCATGATCGAGTTACACTACCCCAACCCCAACTTGGACCCTGAAAAACACACGATCCGGGTGGAAGATGGTAAAGCAGTCATTTATATGGATGAAATGGCTAAATTCGACCAACAAAAGTCTTACATGGATATCACCATGGCAAGATTCCGTATCGCCCGGGATATCTACGATAATATGGATAATGTTTCCAAAGTGGAATTTGTAGATGTTTTCGAGAAGAAGGAAGAAGCCACTGAAGAAGAGGAAGTTCCTGAAAAATTACCAGAAGAAGAAGTTGTGGAGGAAAAACTTCCTGAAGAAAGAGAAGACCAATAAATGAAATGGGACGTAGAAACCTATTTCTACCCCCTACCTATTTACCATCTTTGATGGTGGAAGCCTAAATTTTTTCTAAGATTATTTGGTGTACTACCCAGGCCAAGTAAGCATCCTGGGAACCTGAACCTTTCTCATCCTTTCTTTTACTCCAACTGGCCAGTTATCCTTATCAAATCCCTTCTGAGCCAGGAATCCGAACAACCAGCGGGTGATGCCGATACCAGTACATCCGGTCCACAGGGTTTTTTGATGGGCTTCTTTGATGGAAAAACCTTCCGTAAAGTGGGTGCCGTGTACGTTGGCTGAAACTGCAGCCACTCCCTTATCAGCACCAGGAACCACAAGGCGCATCTCATATTTGGGTACATCCGGGAACTCAATCCCTCTCTCTTCTGATTTCCTACCCTCCAAGTAGAAGGGATCATCACCCACTTCGGTGTACCATTCCAGTTCCATCAGATCAGCTAGGTTCTGTGAAATTTCCAGAGTGGTGTCACGTATTTTCTCCACCTGTTCCGGGGTGCCCAACCACACCAGCTCCACCCTCTGGAACTCATGAACCCGGTCCAATCCCTTGGCACCGCCGGCCTCCCAGCGGTAGGTCCAGCCACTACGGTCAAAGAGGGAGATGGGAAGATCCTCCTCATCTACCACTTCATGTGAGAAAAATTCGTAAAAAGGTTCGCACTGGGCTGGTGCCAGAACGTAGGAGGGGTCCTTCAACCCGTCCTTCAGACGATTGATGGGCACTTCTTTTGTGATGGTTAACTCATTTTTAAATTTCTCAAAAAGTTCTGGGTCACGACGAGGGGCAGAACAGTAGTACATACCTTCTGGTAGGCCTTCCAGGTAACGCATTTTGTTCAACACTGGTAAGGGTATGAGTTTGGGCCACATACACTCCTCAAAGCCCAGTTTGTATACCAGTTTCTCCAGGAATATCTCTTCCACTGCCCTCTGCAGTGCGATGAGTGGGGGTCCATAGAACCACTGCCCTTTGCCCGGAAACTTTTTAACCCATCCCCGCCGGGCTAACTCTTCAGTGGGATCACCATCAAAATAGATTTCCTGTTTTTTTCCCTGGAAAACTATGGTTCCTGGTTCAATTTTGGTTACCTGCCTGGTCAGAATATCGGTTTCTGATCCTTCCACCGAGGCCCTGGCCTGGCTCTGGACTTGTTTCACCACTCGATCAACTACATGGCGGCGGATATCTGCTTCGTCCAATTTTTGGAATTTAATTATCATGACACCCTCTTTGAAGCTGGAATCCTGAACGTAGGGCATTTCACCTACATCCACCATTTCCGGGGTGGGTATGCGTATTTCATAGAAATCCACAGAAATTCTACGGATTCCTAGTCGGTACTTGGATCCTAAAAGTTGGGTTAATGGTTTTTTTATCCTTAAAAGGGCATCGTGGGCTCTTCCTCTTCTACCGGAGACCAGCTTAAGATACAGGGTGCTGCTATCTAGAGTCCATTCCACCACACGAGCGGCATCTTCCTTCTGTTCTAGGGGCACTCCTTTGAGGAAAAGGTTTTGGTTAGCATCATCTAGGAATTGTTTGATATCAGCACGGGCCTCTTCAGCATCTTTGCTGAAGGTGATCTGGCCCTTTAGTGTAAACTTCATATCTCATCACCATCTATTTCTAACACTTTTTCTACCAGGATTTCTGAAAAAATAAGGTCATCAAGGGTTGCCAATATCCTTGGTACAGATTCGCCACGAATTTTGCATACAAGGTCATTATCTACAACTTTTGACTCCAGATAGTTCCTGTTATCGGGTTCTAATGATTGGTAAGCAATTAGGGCCTGTTCTTCCTCCTGATAATGGAAGACTAGCCTAGCAGTGATCTGCATACTATGATAATTGGGGTAGATTGCTTAAAATATTTTCCGAGATATCCTCCACTGCTTTTAGAGCTGAAGAATCAGGATAATTCACCAGGGGCTGACCTTCCATATCGGCTCGCACAACGTTATAATCATGGGGGATACTTCCTAATACATTTAAACCAATTTCATTGAGTTTGCTGGTTACAAATGCTTCTTCATCCTCATTGGAAACTTTATTTATAACGGCAACCACTTCATCCACTCCAATTTCTTTAGCCAGCTTCCTGATACGGGTGGCGGTTTCCAAGGATTTGAGTCCTGGTTCCACCACGATGATCATCAGATCCACGGCTTCTGCGGTACGCCTCCCCAGATGTTCAATACCTGCTTCCATGTCCAAAAGGATTATTTCATCTTTTTTCAGTATAAGGTGTCTTAAAAGTGCTTTAAGAAGTACTGAAGCAGGGCAGACACATCCATCACCTCCTTTATCCACTGTACCCATCACTAGGAGTTTCAAACGACCTTCTTCATCGTAATTTATGGAAAGAGATTCTGGAAGATCTGATATCTTAGGATTCATCTTGAACACCTCTCCAAAGGATGATCCTGGCTCAGCACCGGTCCGATCTTTGATCAAGTCCTTCATTTTAGATATGGGGGTTATGGGGCTATGTATTCCCAAACTCCCAGCCAGATTCATGTCTGGATCAGCATCAATGGCAATGACTTTGTATTTCCGGGACAGTATAGTAGCCAGGGTGCTGGATACTGTGGTTTTTCCCACTCCTCCTTTTCCAGTTATGGCGATCTTCATAGTTTCCACCTAAAAATCTAACTAAACCCTACATAGGGAGGTTGATCAATAAACCTACTATGGTGGTTGGGGTTTAATACTTAACGAGTATGAAAAATTTATTAAAATGATACTGGAGGGGATGGTTACGATGCATCATGTAAATTTTAATTCGTTTTTAGTATTATTCTGGGACAATTTACCCCGATCTTTAAATGGATTTAAAACCTTGGATGGTGTAACTGAACAGTTTGGAAAAGTTTTCGGGAATGTTCTTGGAATTATGATCATTATACCAGTATCACCTAACACTTTGGCCCGGGGCGGGGATGGGTAAAAAGACAAGGCCTCCTATTTTCATTAAAAACATAAATTTCAAGCTGATTTAATATAAATCCTCATTCACATCTCTATAAATAGATGAAACATTTTTATTCACCCTTTTTTTGTTTATTGGGACAAAAAACAGGATTAGGTCCATTTAGGAGGCATACTTTTTTAAAGATACAGATTAACTTGGCTTCAATTGGGAAAATAAACTTTTTAGAACGCATGTAAAGGAAAAATAACAACGAATTGAGCTCATCTATTTATGGCCAAATGAATAACTTCTAAAGTCTCCTTAAATTTAAAAAAAAGCGGTATGGATTGGAATTTACGAGATTAAAACCAGAACCTTTATAAGTCATGTTTCAAAAATGCAATGTTATACCAAAAAGGGCCTCATCATACTTGAATGATGAGTCACGGAGGCGGTATAATTAAGCGACAATTGAATTATGTGTTGCTATTAGCGTTAGCGATAGCAGTATGCACTTTGCCCCTCTCAGGGGTTGTTGATAACATAAGTACAAGCCAAAGCTCAAGCATTACCCAAGTGAAGAACATTGACTCAGTGAACTCAGCTTCAGTAGCTAAACCAGAAGTCAATGCAGTTACTAAGAAGACTTACAAGGCTAAGAAGACTTACAAGGCTAAGAAGACTTACAAGGCTAAGAAGACTTACAAAGCTAAGAAGACTTACAAAGCTAAGGCAACGTATAAAAAGACTTACCAGAAAAAATCTTACAAAACAACATACAAAAAGAAGTATTACTACAAAAAAGTTTACAAAAATGGCAAATACAGATACGTAAGAGCCACTTACACTTACCGAACAACTACCACTTACAGGAGTACCGGTGGTAAAGGAACTGGTGACTGCTGGACCAACAGTGAAATACTCTACAATCAATTACTGAGCAAAAATTACCAAGTAAGAATAATTCAATATCCCACCAGTATGTCATCCCGACACAGATCAGTACAATACTACAGTAACGGCAAATGGGTTAACTACGACTACAAAGGTAACGGGTACGCAATGCGTTACTGGTGCACATCCAACTACGTCAATGGTCAAGTAATTAAGAGTAGTAGCTAAAAAAGTGCATAAATGTTTGGATTTAGAGTGCAAACTCTTAATCCCCTAATATTTTTTTTTAATTCAATCCTATAACAGAATAACAAGAAATTAGAATTTGATTTTTGGCGCGATTAAGAAGAAATTCTAATGCTTTAACCCCATACTAAGTGTATTGAGATCATTTCTTTCATAATATGAAAAAATCATGGATTGATCATTTTATATATTATAAATTTACAAACTAAGTCTACTATTGATTTCAACCTGGTTTTATTCCTAGTAATAATATTTTAACCATATTGGTGGAAGCCTAAAACTTATTAAATTATAGATTTAAACTTTGACAAGGAGGAAGAATAGATGGCAAGAGCATACACTAGAAAAGAGTACATTCGTAAAATTCCTGGCTCCAAGATTGTTCAATATGATATGGGTAACTTAGCAGGTGAGTTTCCCCTTACCGTAAGCTTGGCACTTAAAAAAGAGGCCCATCTCTCTCATAATTCTCTGGAAGCATCCAGGATAGCTTCCAACAGATACATGCAGAGAAGAGCTGGTAGGATGGGGTATCACTTGAAAATAAGAGTTTATCCTCACCACATTGTGCGTGAAAATCCAATGGCTACTGGGGCTGGTGCAGACCGTGTGCAGGACGGGATGAGGAAGGCATATGGAAAGCCAGTAAGTTCAGTGGCAATAGTTAAAGCTGACCAGCGTGTTTTAACCATTAAAACCAACAAGAGGAACTTTAAGGACGCTAAAGAAGCACTTAGAAGGGCTGCCATGAAATTTCCAGTCCCCTGTAAGATTTTGATCGATGAAGGGGCAGAACTGGTTAAGTAGAATTAAATTTTTTGCACCGTTGCTGGTTAAAAAGAAAACGAATGAAAGAGGGTTAGCATGGAGTTTGTCAAATTTTTCGAGGAACTGGGAAAAGACGATGTTGATGTGGCTGGTGGAAAGGGAGCTAACCTGGGGGAACTCACCCAGGCTGGCATTCCAGTACCCCCCGGCTTTGTAATTACTTCTGCAACTTACCGGAAATTTGTGGAGGAGACTGGAATCTTCGACACCATTATGGGCATTCTCAATGCCGTTGACGTCAACCAGAATCAAGAACTTCAGGATGCCGCCCGAAGAATAAAGAAAATCATCAATAACACCCCCATACCCGATGAAATCCGAAGGATCATCATAGAAGCATACAATGCATTATGCATTCGTATTGGTGCTGATGATGTTTTTGTAGCTATCAGATCATCTGCTACCGCTGAAGATCTTCCGGAAGCATCATTCGCTGGCCAGCAAGATACTTATTTAAATATAAAGGGTGAGGAAGACGTTCTGAAATATGTCCAGAAGTGTTGGGCATCGTTGTTTGGTGCACGAGCCATATTCTACCGGGAAGAAAACAACTTCCAACACGACAAGGTGTACATCGCTGTGGTGGTACAGGAAATGGTGGATGCTGAAAAGGCAGGAGTGATGTTCACGGTCCACCCCTCCACCGGCGAGGAAAAAATCCTGATTGAGGCGGCTTGGGGTCTGGGCGAAGCAGTGGTATCTGGAACAGTCACCCCCGACACCTACTGGGTGGACAAAGAAACCGGTAAGATCATGGAACAACAAGTAAGTGAGAAGAACATCATGTTCGTCCGTGACCCTGAGAAGGGAAACACGGTGAAATTACCGGTGCCAGATGAACTTAAAAAGAGGCAGGTTCTCAATGGTGACGAAATATCTCGCCTGACGGAACTGGGTCGGAATATACACAACCATTATCAGTTCCCCCAGGACACCGAATGGGCTATCAAAGGGGATCGCATTTTCATGCTGCAATCCCGGCCCGTAACTACCCTTCAGGATGTATCTGGAGTGGAAGAAGGTGAAGAAATACGTAGAACCATAATCGCCAAGGGGCTAGGGGCTAGTCCAGGAATGGCGGCTGGAACTGTTAAGATCATCAGCAGTACTGATGAACTGGACAAAGTCCAAGACGGAGACATACTGGTGACGGTGATGACCACCCCGGATATGGTGCCAGCCATGAAAAGGGCCAACGGTATCATAACCGATGAGGGCGGGGTCACATGCCATGCGGCCATTGTATCCCGTGAACTGGGAATCCCCTGTGTAGTGGGAACTGGAGATGCCACCCAAATACTCCCTGAAAACAGTGTAGTGACCCTGGATGGTAGTAAAGGGTTGGTATGGGAGGGCAAACTGGTGGACACCATAAAAAAAGAAGAAACCACTGAACAGCAGCCATTAATGGTTGCACCACCCCTCTTAACAGTAACTGAAGTAAAAGTCAATGTCAGCATGTCCGAAGCCGCCAAAAAGGCCGCTGCCACAGGAGCTGATGGTGTGGGATTGCTTAGAACAGAACACATGATGCTCACGACTGGAGTGCATCCAAAAAAGTACATCTCGGAGGGGAATGAGGATGAACTCATCAGGGTGCTGGTGGAGAATATACTGAAAGTAGCAGACGCCTTCTACCCCAAACCAGTATGGTACCGAACTCTGGACGCACCCACTGATGAATTCCAGTCCCTGGAAGGAGGGGAAGGCGAACCACATGAACATAACCCCATGTTGGGCTGGAGAGGTATCAGGAGAGAGTTGGACGAGCCGGATATTCTCCGTGCAGAGTTCAAGGCTATCAAAAAGCTCCATGAACAGGGATACACCAACATCGGTATCATGCTGCCTTTGGTGCAACACCCCGACGAACTGAAGGAAGCAAAGAAGATAGCCCGTGAAGTAGGTCTCAAACCCCAGAAAACAATAGAATTCGGGGTCATGGTGGAAACACCGGGAGCAGCTATGATAATCGAGGACTTCATTGCTGAGGGGCTGGACTTTGTGAGTTTCGGAACCAACGACCTCACCCAGTACACCCTGGCCATCGACAGAAATAACGAGAAAGTGGCTGGTTTGTACACTGAAGGCCATCCAGCAGTGCTTAAGTTGATTGAAAGGGTGATCATAGAGTGTAACAAGGCAGGGGTAAAGACCAGTATTTGTGGACAGGCAGGGAGCATTCCTTCCATTGTGGAAAAACTGGTTGAACTGGGAATAACTTCAGTATCCGCTAACACCGATGCTGTGGCCAATGTCAGGGAAACTGTGGCTAGGGTGGAGAAGAAACTTCTACTCCGGGCTGCCCGGAAGATGATGCAATAGTAGGAGTAGAAAACTCCACCATATTCCTTATTTTTTAATTTAATTTCCAGAGCCCAGAAAAATTCTAATATTTCAGATCACATGCAAGACAAGGGAATCTCCCGTGAAAAAGTCATAAAAACTCTCCGGGACTACAAAAATAGGGATCTAACCTACCAATCCGGCAGAATATTAGGATCCATGTGTACCTGCCCCCATCCAGTGGCTTTGGAAGCCTACGCCATGTTTTTAGAGTCTAACCTGGGGGATCCTGGACTTTTCCCTGGGACTAAAGACTTGGAAGATGAAGTGATTACTATCTTAGGGGATATGCTGGGTAAATCAGATGTACATGGCCATATCATCACGGGGGGGACTGAAGCTAATATAATGGCCATGCGGGCTGCCCGTAACCTGAGTGATGTTAAGGATGGAGAGATCATAGTACCAAAATCCGCCCACTTCTCCTTTAAAAAAGCAGCGGAGATGTTGTGTCTTAACCTGAAAGAAGCTGAACTGGATGAAAATTACCGTATAGACCTCAATTCAGTAGAAAATCTGATCTCTGACAAGACGGTGGCGGTAGTGGGGATAGCTGGAACCACCGAACTGGGAAAAATAGATCCCATAGCCGGGTTATCTGAGATCTGCCTGGATAACGATATTTATCTCCATGTGGACGCTGCCTTTGGAGGATTTTCCATACCCTTCCTTCAGGATGCTGGATATAATTTACCAGAATTTGATTTTAAGATTCCAGGGGTTTCATCCATGACTATTGACCCTCATAAGATGGGTTTAGCTCCCATACCTACTGGGGGAATCCTATTTCGTCATAGGGAATATCTGGAGTCCATGAGTATAGAAACACCCTACCTGACTGAGGACAGACAATCCACCATTGTGGGTACTCGAACCGGAGCCAGTACCGCTGCAACCTGGGCCCTTTTAAAGCACCTGGGAAGGAGGGGGTACCGAAAAATTGCTACCCGGTGCATGGATTTAACTCATTACCTGGCGGAAAGTCTAGAAAAAGCTGATTTCATACTCGTAACTGAACCAGAACTTAATATCGTGGCGTTCCGTTCATCTCAGCTGACACTGGAAGAAATATCCCGGGGAATGATGGATAAGGGATGGTTACCTTCTATTTCAGCACACCCCCCGGCAATTCGCATAATCATCATGCCCCACATTAGAAAAAATCACTTGGAGACTTTTCTGGCTGATCTTAAATCAATAAATTAGAAGAGGAATTTACATTAAGAAGGATAAAATTCTCCGCACCCCCATTGGTAAGGACATGGTCCAACAACTGAGGACTGGTGACTTCATCAACATCTCTGGTACTATCTACACTGGCCGTGACGCAGCCCTACCCCGCCTAGTTAAACTGATTAAAAAAGAAGATAGTCCTTTTGAATTAGAGGGGGCGGTGATCATGCACACAGCAGTTAGCAAGGCGGGTATAGCTCCCACCACCAGTAACAAAGTGGAAATTGAAGAAAGCATCGCACCTTTATCCCGGGCGGGAGTACGTGTACACCTTGGTAAAGGGGCCTTATCCCGGGAAACCATAGATGCCTTGGACAGGTATAATTCTATTTTCGTGGTCACCCCGCCTGCGGCGGCCTTACTGGCCAGTAAAGTATTTTCCTCTAAGATGGTTGCCTTCCCAGAGGAGGGTATGGAGGCTATCCATAAACTGGATGTGAAGGGGATACCCGGGATTGTGGCCGCAGCCCATGGTCAATCTCTGTACTAATAATGGGCCTAAATTATCGGCAACTTCTTTTTTTTTATTCACAGGGCTTCCCAAATGCTAAATCCCCTGCATCACCCAAGCCTGGCACTATGTAACCATCATGGGTGAGTTCTTCATCAATGGAGGCGGTGTAAAGTTCCAGATCAGGGTGTTGGCGCAGTACCTTTTCAATACCCTCCTGGGCGGATATGATGTTAAACATCACCAAGCGTTTGGGTGTTCCCAACTCTTTCACACGGTCTAGTATGGCTACCATGGTGTTTCCAGTGGCCAGCATAGGATCGGCCACGATCACTATCTTACCATCTACTTCAGGAAGTTTCAAATAACCAACATTCACTGGAAAGGGCGGTTCATCATTCCTCCAAGCACCTGCCACTCCGGATTGGGCCTCCTGAAATACCCGCATAATTCCTTCCACCATGGGAATGGCTGCTCGCAGTACACTGACCACAATTAAATCGTCCCAATCCTTAATCCTAACTCCATTGGCTGTTCCCATAGGAGTCTTCACCGGAAAATCTTCTACTTCCAGGCTGTTAGCAAATTGGTAGCTGATTAAGCGCCCAATTTCCCTCACTCCTGCTCTGAATTCAACACGTCCAACATCGCGTCTTCTAATCCTGCTCAACTTCTCCTGAACCAGTAGATGCTTAACTTCTATGATCATGTACCATTCCCCTTTATCGTGAACCCATTCATCCTAACTAATACGCCTGGTTGTTACTAGTGAATCGTGGTTGTTAACCATTTATTTTGTTTTGAAAATGATAAATGTTAGAATAGTAAAATATTATAACCTCCAGGGGGAGAAGATGAAAATCAGGAGAAATCTGCTAATATTGGGAATTATTTTAATCATCATAGTACTCGTTTTGGGAGTTTATCTGTTCATACCAAGTCACATCCCGGAAACCAGTAATCATGCCGAGGTGGTGGCAGAAAACCTGGAAGTACCCTGGGCTATGGCCTTTTTACCTGATGGAAGGATGATATTCACCGAAAGACCCGGCAGAGTCAGTATTCTCGATGGAAAACAGGTTAAATTAGTGGCCAACATTAACGCCACAGCCAGCAGTGAATCCGGCCTTTTAGGTGTGGCCGTGGATCCTGAATTCAACGAAAATCATTACATCTATCTGTACTACACCTCCAACAATTATAATAGGGTTTCACGTTTTGAATTAGGTGAAAAATTAGAAAACGAGACTGTCTTGATAGATAAGATACCAGCTGCCCAGATCCATGACGGAGGGCGATTGAAGTTCGGTCCTGATGGTAAACTATACATCAGCACTGGTGATGCCTCGCAACGAGAACTGGCCCAAGATACCAATTCATTAGCCGGTAAAATACTTCGCATGAATCCCAACGGCAGTGTACCGTTAGATAACCCCTTTGGTAACTACGTTTATAGCTACGGACACCGCAACCCCCAGGGAATAGCTTGGGGTAGTGGGGGTATTATGTACGCTTCTGAGCATGGTCAAAGTAGCAACGATGAGATAAACCTCATCACCAGTGGTTCCAACTATGGCTGGCCGGTTGTTGAGGGTAAACAAACTGCCCCGGGTATGGTTTCACCTTTGCGTGCTTTCACAGAATTCACACTGGCTCCTTCTGGACTGGCCTACTACCAGGGAAGTCTATACTCCGCGGGTTTAAGGGGCAACCAGCTTAGACAGATAAAATTATCGCCAGACGGACGATCAGTGGTGGGAGAAGAGGTCCTGTTCCAGGATCTGGGCCGGATTAGGGATGTGGTGGAGTATAATGGGTACCTTTACATCTCCACTTCCAATCGAGATGGGCGGGGGATTCCCAAATCTGGAGATGACAGGATCATACGGGTAATGGTAAGTTAATTTAAGGCTACTTTTTAACCCTGGTCAATAATCACTTTTTTACCCTTGGCTAATGGTAAAACCTTGATTTCTCCTCCCTCAAATTCGAGGTCAAGTTCTTTACCCTCAAATAGCAGGTGCAGAAATATGGCCAGGGCTGATACTTCTGAATGGGGTTGACCAGTCACGGCCACGTTCCAGTCGGCCTCTTCGTAAACCTTGGTGGGGACCCGGGATCCACCTACCACCACCAGTTTGTTCTTTTTAGATTTTTTGATGGTGGAAGTTACCTTCTGTACGGGTTCCCCGTACATGGTAAGATGCACGATCTCGCCACCACTCTTTTTCCATTCATCCAGCAAATTAGACCAGTTTTTTTCGTAATCCATCTGGAAAGAACCACCCCAGCGTTTCACAACGTCCTGCACATTTTTTATGAGTTTTTGGTCATGATCTCCGTCCAGGAATAGTCCAGACGCTCCAAAAGCCCGGGCTGTTAAACAGACATGGGTGGTAATTCTGGCGTCGCGAATTCGCCGGTGGTTCAGTCTTAAAACCTTTACATCCACTTTTATCACCACATGGTCAGGATTAAAACCATAGCTAGAAGGGCTGACATTCGGGATAATTCATTGGTTGCCCCCAGCACATCGCCAGTTGTGTATTTGAACTTCCAACGGGCTAGAAAGGCCATGAAAATTCCCATAATAACTCCGCCTGCTATTCCGGCCACTCCGGCATACTGCATTGCAGAGTATCCCAGGAGGATGCATATGGTCAGGGAAATGCCCAGCAATCCAGGAGTCATATTCTCAACGAAATAGGTACCAGTACCCTTACCTGAGGGCCTGGAAAAGGTGGCACAAGTTACAAGCCCTAATTTAGCTGCAATTTCAGCTACAATGACTATGGGTATTAATAAAGCTATTGGAAAGACGGATAGTGCAGTTAACGTTATGAGGGATGTTATTAAAAGGGAGGAAAGTCCTCCAGTTCCAATCCGCTGGTCTTTCATGATTTCTATCCTTCTTTCGGTATCACCATGACCCATAATCCCGTCTCCAAAGTCTATAAGGCCATCTAGGTGATGTAGCCCGGTGATAATAATGCTGAATGCGTATATCAGGGATGCAGATAAGAGTTGGGGTAGGTGAAGTGCACCTGTCACTACCCAGGCCACAGCACCCACCATTATTCCAATGAAACCCCCAATTAACGGCCACATCCAGGTGAACCTTGCCATTTCCAGGATGCTGGTATGAATATTTAGGGGGAGTATGGTGGAGAAGGAGACAAGTCCCAGGAACCCCCTCCAAACCGGGGTCCTGTTACCTTTGCTGATCATTTCACCCTTTCTGACGGGTGCGTCTAATCTGGCTTTACTTGACATTTTATTCCTCAAATATTTTGGACATGCAGCCAGCCACCAATCCCGCGCACACATCATCCAGCATGGGGCCTAGTTTGCTAATTATGCCTGGCTTTTTTTCATCATATCTTTTAAAATTAAATATAGCTTTGGTACCGGCTATTTGATTAGCAATGGCCATTCCAAGCACTTCATCAGCATATAAGTAGGCTGGATCATCATCCACATCCACGCCCCTCACCCGATGATGCTGGTAATCCTCATCTACCCTGATACCAGCCAGAACCATGGAAACCACATTTACATCCCCTAACGCTTTTTCTAACTCTGTTTTGATCCTGGATCTAATCTCTGGGCTGTCATCTACCCCTACCAACAATTCTGCCCCGGCAGCAGTCAGGTCATCAATTTCCACTCCCGATGCACTTAAAATCTGGGTTATGGACAGGGGGTACCCTAGATCTCCCAGGAGGGATGAGCTAGCTTTTTCTACACATTTTCGAATTAAATCTTCCAATTCAGGGGTTTTATCTGGATTTTCCCCTCCACCCAATCTTTTACATACGATTAGAATAGGATGGGGGCTGTTTTTAGTAGAAATTCCCTTTCTAAGACCAAAATCCCATAAAACATTTGCCAAAGTTTCTTGTATCTCCATTAGCAGTTTTAGTAGAATGCCCTGATCCAGGGCTTGGTCTACAACTACCAGGGTGGAAATAAATATATTCCCGTAGATGGGAGGTGTGGTTGCTTCCTTAGGCATGCTGATAATGGCCGAAACTGGGCCAATTGTTACAATTTCATTTACAATACTGGCAAATGGGGTTAAGACAACCGCTGCAGGAGTGGCCATTTTTTTTTCTAAAATCAGATCTTCAATGTACCTGTTCTCATCCTCCACCACACGCCCTACATCTGGTTTTAGGGTATGATTAGAAACAGATTTGAACTTTCCACAGCCACTATATCCTTTCGAACATCCGAATAGAATAAATTCGTCTTTTCCCTCCAGAATTATACTATTTTGGTCCATAAACAGATCAAAATCATGGACACCTATCGTTACTTCCATCAAACCACCTTTCACAATAGCCTATAATAGATATGAAGGATATAATTAATATAGGTGGTCTTATGAAAGCACATTTAAGGGTCTTTGTGGAGGTTGAAAACCTGGGAAAGGCCATTAACGCATTGACTGATGCGGGTATAACGGGATTTTATGTTTTGGAGTATAAAGGATTGTCGCCACAGGATTGGAAGGGTTTTTCCATAAAAGAAGACCCCAAGTCAGCCATTAGTCTCATACGGGACATGGCCACTGATGCAGTCCTGGTGTGTAGTGTGGTGGAAGAAAAGAAGGTTGATGGAATTGTGGATGCCTTAACTGCAAGTTTAAAAGGAGAAAAATATACCATACTGGAAGTTCCCATCCGCCGCATCATCGTCAACTATGGAGATCAGGAAAAAGCAGAAAGGACAGAAACTTGGTTACTGGAAAAAGATGTTCAGTGCTTCTATTGTGGTGAAAAAGCCATACAAAAGATTAAAATAGATACTAACCGGGCTAAAATATGGTGTACTAACTGCGGAACAACTCGCCACTACGTAATTAAAGGTTCAGAAAAGGGGTGGGACGATGAGCATTGAAAAGTGGAATCTCAAAAAATCTGCCAATTGTTTTAAATGTGGAGATGCCACAATCCATGATGTTGAAGTGGACACTTATACCCTTAAAATATCCTGCAGGGATTGTGGATTCACCCGTTATTATAAATTCCACATGGTAGAGACTCCTGCACAGCGTGATTAGAACTGGCGGGATTGAAACCTTTATTTTTTATATTTTTTCATTTACAGAATCATAGAAATGATCCAAAAAATCTATCTAAAATTTTATAATAGTACTAGAAGTGATGTTTATGGTAGTGATCATCGACCCCCAAACTGCAGGAATAGCTGGAAACATGGTTTTAGGGGCATTAATCGACTTAGGGGCTGATATTGAAGGCACAAA
>Ga0209722_1001186_pt1 | contig 23847 bp, 24 predicted proteins | sample BioC12SIPDNA_2_FD_185745 | JGI IMG/M metagenome (GOLD analysis project Ga0209722, IMG submission 185745) | Anaerobic biogas reactor microbial communites from Washington, USA - Biogas_R1_A C12 SIP DNA (SPAdes) (version 2) | ecosystem: Engineered > Bioreactor > Anaerobic > Unclassified | place... | reverse complement strand
GGACAATTACGATGGGATCTCGCTGACATCCTTGAGGATATGGTGCGGGCGATAGGCGTAGGCGTCCAGATCGGATTCTCTCGTGATACCGCTGAGGACCAGGACGGTGTCGATGCCCGCTTCGATGCCCGCGACGACGTCGGTGTCCATCCGGTCGCCGATGATCACGGTCTCTTCGCGCTGGCAGCTCAGCAGCGTCAGGGCGTGACGCATGATGAGCGGGTTGGGTTTGCCGACGAAATAGGCCTGCCGTCCGGTGGCCAGTTCGATCGGCGCCGCCAAGGCCCGGCACGCCGGAGCGATCCCTTTCTCCGTCGGACCCGTCAGGTCGGGGTTGGTCCCCACCAGCCTGGCCCCGCCCAGCACAAGCTGGATGGCCGTCTCGATCTTCTCGTAGCTGTAGCTTCGCGTCTCGCCGACGATCACGTAGTCAGGGTGGCTCTCATCAACGGAAAGTCCCGCTTCGTACAGGGCCTGATAGAGCCCCGAATCGCCGATGGCGAAGACCCGTCCGCCGGGACATTGCGAGGCGATGAAATGGGCGGTGGCCATGCCGGAGGTGATGAAATGCTCCTCGCCGACTTCGATGCCCATGTGCCGCAGTTTCTGATGCAGTTCACGCGGCGAACGAGCGGAGCTGTTGGTGAGGAACAGGAACCGCTTGCCCTCGCTCTGGAGCCAATCGACGAACGCCTTCGAGCCCTCCAGCAGGCGTGAGCCGTGGTAGATCACCCCGTCCATGTCGCAGATAAACCCACGTTTGTTTCTCAATTCTCCCATCGATTCTCCATCGGTCATAAGAAGTCGCCCAGCCGACATATCTGTCCCCAAGGCTATCGGATGTTCATGGCAGCGTCAATCCGGAGTTGCGGCTTCAGGGTTGACAGGGCTACATCGGACTCGTACGATTATCGCACTGATGCAGATCGGTTTGATCCACGGAAGACCGGGAGTCGCAACCATGGCATCACTGATTATCACATCGGGCAAACAGGAAGGGGATTACTATCCACTCGGGCGGCGAACCAACGTGATCGGGCGGGACGAGGCGCTGCTGATTCAGGTCCTGGACAACATGGTCTCCCGCAAGCACCTGCAAATCCGGTACGACGAGAGGATCGGCAAGTACTATGCCTACGACATGAAGAGCCGTAACGGGGTCTATGTCAACAACCAGCGGATCTCCGGCGAGACGCCTCTGGCCGACGGAGACGTGATCCTGGTCGGCCTGACGACGCTGCTGTTCGTGGACAGGGACTTCAAAGACAAAGACAGCGCGCTGCTGCACTATAGGAAGGTGGGCGAGCGGATGCGTGTCACGGTCTATGGGCCGCAGGAGATCGACGAGGTTGATCGCGGCCAGGGGGAGACCGGGCACCCGATCAAGTGGTGATGACTGAACGGGCGAATCGGGACAAGGAGGTATGCATGGATCGACGTGAGATGCTGGGGGCCATCGGACTGGGGGCGGCAGGGCTGCTCGGATGGGCGGGCCGGCAGGAGGATGCCTCGGCGGCCCAGTACGCCCAGGCTACGAAGGGGCTGCCTGCTCTGAAGATCACCGATGTCAAAGCGATCGTCACTGCCCCGCAGGGCATCCGTTTATGCGTGGTGAAGGTCGATACGAGCGAGCCCGGTCTATACGGGCTCGGCTGCGCAACGTTCAATCAGAGGCCGTTGCCCGTGGTCTCGGCCGTCAACGACTATCTCAAGCCGTTCGCCCAAGGCCGCGACGCCGACAACATCGAGGACATGTGGCAGAACGCCTACACGAGTTCCTACTGGCGAAACGGTCCGGTGCTCAACAACTCTCTATGCGGGCTCGATCAGGCCCTGTGGGACATCAAGGGCAAGCGGGCGAACATGCCTGTCTACCAGTTGCTCGGCGGCAAGTGCCGATTCGCGATCGATTGCTATACGCACTGCGGCGGCGGGACGCTGGCGCAGATCGAGCAGAGCGTTCGGCAGGCGATGGATCGCGGGTTCCGGCACATCCGCATCCAGCGGGGCGGCTATGGCTCGCCGCACCTGTCGAAACAGGCCGATTTCAAGGAAGCCGGTTTCGGGACGTCGGTCGATTCGAACATGGCGATCCGGCCGTATGTCAGGGGCACGATCGAGATGTTCGAGCACATCCGCAGCACCTGTGGCGACGACGTCGAGCTGCTGCACGACATCCACGAGCGCATCCCCCCGATCGAGGCGATCAACCTGGTCAAGCGGCTGGAAGAATACCGGCCGTACTTTATCGAGGATCCTTTCTCGCCTGAGGACATTGGCTATTTCAAACTGCTTCGCCAGCAGACCTGCGTGCCGATCGCGATGGGCGAGTTGTACAACAGCCCGCACGAATGGGTCGGCCTGATGAGCGAGCGGCTGATCGACTTCATCCGCGTGCACATCTCGCAGATCGGCGGGCTCAGCGTCGCGCGCAAGATCGCGGCGCTGGGCGAATGGTTCAACGTCCGCAGCGCCTGGCACGGACCGGGCGACGTCTCGCCGGTCGGGCACGCCGCCAACGCGCACCTCGACCTGGCGATCTGGAACTTCGGCATCCAGGAGGCGGTGCACTTCAACGAGCGGACGCGCGAGGTCTTCCCTGGTGCGCCGACGGTTGAAAATGGCTATATGCACGTCAATGAGGCGCCGGGTTGGGGCGTGGATATCGACGAGACCCTGGCGGCCAAGTTTCCGCTGCCGGAGCATCCGGGGTACTGGAACCCGGTCCGCCGGCCCGACGGCACTGCGGTCCGGCCGTAATCGGCGTCATCGGTCGGCGTACTTGTCGCGGTCGCAGGTGATCGTGCCGTCGTGGTATTCGAGTTCGGCCGCCTGCAAGACGGTGCGGTTGGTGCCGTGGAGCGGGTGCGCCGGCGGGTAGTGCACGTGATAGAGGATGATGGCCCGATCTCCGAGCAGGATGATGCCGGGATGGCCTCCCTGGGCGTCGTCCTTGTCGCGTTTGCCCGGCTCGCGGAGCAGGCTGCCGGTGTACTGCCAGTCAGTCAGGCCGTCCTGCGACCGATACACCCGTATCCCGCGCTTCCAGGAGTCCACCACGAGCCAGTAGGCACCGTGCCACTGCCAGACGAACGGCGCCTCGTGGCTGACGTCGGTGATGGCCGGCCCGACCACCTTCCAACGACAGAGGTCGTCGCTCTGCGCCAGATAGGAGCGCGACCCGTGGACCTCGTCTTTATAGAGCATGCACCACTTGCCGCCCGCGCGATAGATACCGGCATCGATGCACCGGTCCGAGGACAGATCGAGCGCGGATTGGTAGGTCCAGGTCTTTCCGTCGGCGCTGGTGAAGTGCTTGATGAACCGCTTGCCAATCCACTCGGTGTAGATGCCGTCCACCCACGAGACGTACATGTGATAGAGGCCCTCGTGGTACAGGACGCCCGGCGCCCACCAGCTACAGTTGCTCGCGATGGGCTGGCCGAGTCCTTGGTCGCCCTGGCAAACGCCGAGGTAGCGCCACTGCCGTCCATCCTTCGAGGCGGCGATGCCGATGGCTGAGCCGTGGCAGAACTCGACGCCCTTGTTGGGCTGGAGGGTCGCCCGCCTCTGGGTGTAGTAGACCCACCATTCGTTCGCCTGGTCGTTCCATACGGGCGCCGGGTCGGCGGCCCCGTCCCAGGGCGGGTCGCGGAACAGCGGGGCCGGGGCATTGGCCAGGTCGAACGTTCGCTCGTCAGCGGCATGGCACAGGCCGCACACGGGAGCCACGAGACACAGACACACGATGATTCTGCTCTTCATGCGATTGTCCTTTCATCGAACATGGCGCTGACGGACGGTCCATTGGGCCGCGAGGAAGCCCCATGCGATCCCGACGACGGCGCCGACGCCGTGGGCGGTGTTGGCAATGTTGCCGACCAGGCCCGACAGGCCCAGAAAGAACCATCCGATCATGAGCATGACGGTCTGCGGGTGCAGCTCCAGGCCGGAGGCGGGGTCGAATTTGCCCTGCATCCAGATATAGCCGAGCAGCCCGAAGACCACGCCCGACATGCCGCCGAACGTCGGCCCGCTCATGACATACTGGCCGAGATTGGAGACGGCCGAAATCACCAGCACCAACATCAGCAAGTGCCACATCCCTTTGCGGGTCTCGATCATGCTGCCCAGGTCCCTCAGCCACATCATGTTGAAGAAGATATGCAGCAGGCCGAAGTGCACGAACATGGGCGTGAAGAGCCGCCAAAACTGGCCCCGGCGGATTTCGGGCAGGCCCGAGTCCCATTCGACGTACTGTCCGTCGAAGGAGTAGTGCGTGACCGACAGATAGGCGATGATGCGGTCGTTCTCGCCCAGGCCGGTGGCGAGCGTCACAAGCACGCTGATCGCCAGCAGCGCCATCGTCAAAACGCCGTAGCCGATCAGGGGCCTGTAGAACGCGGTGCGGCCGTCCACGATGCGGGCCCGCTTGGGAACGCTCGCCTGCACGTCGCGCTGTCGCTGCCGGGCGCCCTTCTCGGCCCCCCCGGCAAACGTTGGATCGTCGGGCCGCGCAGCGAACCGCTCGAACAGCGACGCGGCCTCTTCGAGTTGCGATTCGTCGAGGACCCAGAGGTCCCAGCCGCCGTTGGAGGCCGGGTCTACCTGGCTCTCGATCCGGCGACCGTAGAGGAAGTCTCCGAACCGTCTTGCCTGGGCTTCATCATCCAATCGGCCGATCTGTCGCATTCAATGCCCCTGAGCTCAGTAGTCTACAAAATCGGATGTGTGAGTCATTCGAAACCGCCGCGCGGGCCAACGTCTATCAGCCGCTGGAGCGATGGTACTGCCTTGTGTCCTGCAATGCGAGCCAAATCGAAGCAGACAGGTGCTCCTTCATATTGTTCGATTCACGTACTCATGGACCGAATCGGTGGAATAGGATAAGGTGTGGATGGTCGCATAACCCAAAAACGGAAAGGCAGGATCCATGGAGATGATGACCCGTCGTGATTTTGTCAACGCCGCTGCTCTGGCGGGCGTGGCGGCCCTGATGCCCCGATGTGCTCGCGCCCGGACGGCCGCAGGCAGGCCCAATATCGTTCTGGTCATCACCGACGACCAGGGGTATGGCGAACTGTCCTGTCACGGCAACCCGATCCTCAAGACGCCCCATCTGGACCGGCTGCACGCGCAGAGCGTTCGGTTCACCGATTTCCACGTGAGTCCGACGTGCGCGCCGACGCGGGCGGCGCTGATGACCGGCCGGCACGAGTTCCGCTCGGGTGTTACGCACACGATCTACGAACGCGAACGGCTCAGTCTCGGTGCGACCACGATCGCCCAGGTGCTCAAGGACGCCGGCTATGCCACCGGGATATTCGGCAAATGGCACCTTGGCGATGAAGAGCCCTATCAGCCCGAGAAGCGCGGCTTCGACGAGGTCTTTATCCACGGCGGCGGCGGGATCGGGCAGACCTATCCGGGCAGTTGCGGCGACGCGCCGGGCAACAGCTACTTCGACCCCGCCATTCTGCACAACGGGACGTTTGTGAAGACCACTGGTTTCTGTACCGATGTCTTCTTTGATCGGGCGCTCGATTGGATCGGCGCCGAATCGCGGAAGGGCGGGCCATTCTTCGCCTATATCTCGACGAACGCCCCGCACAGTCCCTACGTCTGCCCGGAGGCCTACCAGAGACCCTATCTGGACGCGGGCATGGCGACGGCCGATGCGGCGTATTACGGGATGATCGCCAATATCGACGACAACGTCGGCCGTCTGCTGGCCAGGCTCGACGAGTGGAAGCTCAGCGAGCGGACACTGCTGATCTTCATGACCGACAACGGCCACTCTCGGGGCAATCTGTACAACGCGGGCATGCGGTCCGCGAAGGGCAGCCCCTACCAGGGCGGCACGCGGGTCCCGGCGTTTTTCCGCTGGCCTGGCACGCTCGGTAGGGGAGTCGATGTGAACGCCCTGGCGGCGCATATCGATCTGTTTCCCACGCTGGCCGAGATCGCCGGCGCCAAGATCCCGGGGTCTGTGGAACTGGACGGGCGCAGCCTCGTTCCGCTGCTGCTGGACGCGAAAGCGGATTGGCCCGACCGCTGTCTCTTCGTTCACAAGGGCCGCTGGGCCCGCGGCAAGGCCGCCGAGAGCAAGTACGCCGACTGCGCCGTGCGAAACACCCGATTTCGGCTGGTCAACAACACCGAACTCTACGACATCGCCGACGATCCGGGCGAGACGAAAAACGTCATCGACCAGCACCCCGAGGTCGTCGCGAAGATGCGAGCCGCTTACGACCGATGGTGGGACAAGGTCCTGCCCTGTATGGTCAACGAGGACGCCGTCGGCCCGACGGTCAATCCGTTCAAAGAACACTACTGGCGGCAGTTCGGCGGCGGTCCCGACGAGACCCTTCTCAAGCAGATGGACCCCATGCGCACGATTTAGCCTGTGCGTACCGATACCGCAGACGGCGGCATGGTCCGACCGAGGGACGGGGCGGTCCTGGGACTACTTGAATTCGACGAGGGGCTTGATCGTCTGGCCGAAGAGCTTGGAGGCCCGCTCGACGAACGGCCCGACACCCTGCTTGAACCAGGCGGGCTTCTGGGCCTGGATCTTGCCGATCACGTAGTAGCCGATCGCCATGATCGCCGGATAGCTGCAATCGTCCGGAAGCGGGATGTTCAGGCGGTCCGTGCCGAACGAATCGTTCTCGCGGCCGAAGGCGATGAACAGCTCGCTGGGGGCGTCGACCACGGTGGTGGCGTGCTTGGACTGCTCCCAGGTGAACACGTCGCGGGCCACGCGCCGGCCGAACAGCTCGACGAACTTCGTGGCGAACATGATTCGGATCAGCTCGAACTGCTCGGGCACGAGCAGGTAATACGCCTCGAAGCCGCCGGGTTTCTTGTCGTAGGCGGCGAGCGTCGGGTCGATGACGTCCTTGATGTACGCGCGAATCTTTGCGGCTTCGGCCTTCGGATCGTCCACGAGGCTCGCCATCATCATGCCCATGTACGTGGAGGTGTTGTAGGTGTACGGCTCCGGCAGGCTGGGAAACACGTAGGCCTCATCGACGTAGTCGTTGGCCATGCTGGACGGATTGGACGTGAACAGCACGACGGGCAGGCCCTTGGGCTTGACCGCTTCTGCGATGATCGGGGCGTGCTTGCCGCCGGAGGCGGAGAACAGGGCCACGCCGTCGATGTCGCCGACGGCGTCCAGCTTGTTCTGGAACGTGCCCTCGTCGGCCAGCACGGCGTCCTTGTCGTCGAAGATGATCTTGCCGGTCGCGATGGCGTTGCCGCTGCCGACGACCAGGGGCCGCTTGAACCGGGCCAGGTTCGGACGGGGGAACACCGTCTTGGGGTCGGCGAAGAGATCCAGCGCATTGAGTACGCACACATCGAGATCGATCAGAGAATTCAGGTTGAAGTCGGTCATTTGTGCTCCTTGCTGCTTCGGTCCTTAATTGCCTGGTTCGTAGTCCGCAGGATGGGCTTGGGCCCATGCGGTTTTGCAGCCGTTGATTTCAGCCGTGGCATTTTATATAGTGGCTCGGCTGGCGGCAAACGCAATTTCTCCGGATTCGGCGATGGCAAACGAAGGCAAACTCAAGGAGGCAGTTCTGTGGGAGCCTGCGGAGGGCAAGCGGGTCCGCTGCACGCTGTGCGGCTTTCGCTGCCGAATCGACGACGGCAAGCTGGGGCATTGCTGCGTGCGGCAGAACGTGGGCGGCACCCTGTATTCGCTCAACTACGACAAGGTCTGCGCCGCCAATCCGGACCCCATCGAGAAGAAGCCGCTGTTCCATTTCCAGCCGGGCACGCGGAGTTTCTCGGTTGCTACGATGGGGTGCAACTTCCGCTGCGAGTTCTGCCAGAACTGGCAGATCAGTCAGGTGGCGGTCGACGGCGGGCAGATCGACGGGCAGGCGGTGAAGCCCGAGCAGATCGTGACGGCGGCCCTCCGCAGCGATTGCCGCAGCATTGCTTACACCTATACCGAGCCGACCGTGTTCATGGAACTGTGCGCCGACTGTGGCCGGCTGGCGAAGGAAAAGGGCATGGTGAACGTCTTCGTCAGCAACGGGTACATGACGCGCGAGGCCATCGATTTTGCAACCGATTGGCTCGATGGGATCAACGTCGATCTCAAGGCATTCACCGATGATTACTACCGGCGGCTGTGCAAGGCCCGATTGCAGCCGGTGCTGGATACGATCGCGACCATCGCCCGGCAGACCGATATCTGGATCGAGGTCACGACGCTGCTGGTCCCAGGCGAGAACGACTCGGAGGACGAGCTGAAGCAGCTTGCCGATTTCCTCGTCCGGCAGGCCGGCCCGGACGTTCCCTGGCACATCAGCCGGTTCCAGCCCCAGTACCGGTATGCCGACGGGCAGCCGACGCCGATGGAGAGCCTTCAACGGGCCGAACGGATCGGCAGGGAGGCGGGGCTGCGCTACGTCTATCTGGGCAACGTGCCCGGCGCCCGCTCGGAGAGCACGTTCTGCCCCGGATGCGGACGCATGCTGATCGAACGTGTCGGCTTTCGCATCGTCGCCAATGAGATTCAGGACTCCAGGTGCCCGCAGTGTGGCACGGAGATTGCAGGTTTCGAGCTTTGAGGTCCTATGAAGATTGTCGCAGATGGGAACATTCCTTTTGTTCGCGAGTGCTTTTCGTCCGTCGGTGATGTGGAGGTCATGGGCGGGCGTGAGATGACGCCGGAGGCGGTCGCGGACGCCGATGCGCTGCTTGTGCGGAGCATCACCCGCGTCGACGAGCGTCTCCTGTCGGGCAGCGCAGTGAAGTTCGTTGCGACCGCCACGATCGGCTTCGACCACGTCGATCTCGACTATCTTGACGCACGCCACATCGGCTTCGCCTCGGCGCCCGGCTCCAACGCCACTTCGGCGGCCGAGTACGTGATCGCGGCGTTGCTGGAGATCGGCCGACGGCACGGCATCCGCCTCGACGGCCGGTCCATCGGCGTGGTGGGGGTCGGCAACGTCGGCGGGCGCGTCGCGGCCAGGTGCGAGGCGCTGGGGATGCACGTGCGACGTAACGATCCGCCGCTCCAGCGGCGGACGGGCGACCCGAAATACGTGCCCATCGAGGCGGTGTTCGACTGCGACCTCATCACGATGCACACGCCGCTGACGCGGGAGGGGACTGACAAGACCCATCATCTGGCGGACGAGCGGTTCTTCTCGTCGCTCAAGCAGGGGGCGGTCTTCGTGAACGCCTCGCGCGGCGCCGTCGTGGATTCGCAGGCCCTCAAGGCTGCCATCGCGGCCAGGCGACTGAAGGCCGTGGCTCTGGATGTCTGGGAGAACGAGCCGAACATCGACGCGGACCTGCTTGATGCGGTCGATCTGGGCTCGCCGCACATCGCCGGCTACTCGCTAGACGGCAAGATCGCCGGCCTGATTATGATCTACCAGGCCCTTTGCGAGCACTTCGGCCTGCCGGCGAAGTTCGACGTGGGCGATTTCCTGCCCGCTCCCGACGTGGCGACGATCGAGTTGCCCGATGACGTGGGCGACGAGCAGGAGGCCATCGCATCGGCCGTGGAGAAGGTCTACCCCATCGTCCGGGACGACCGGGACCTGAGGCGGATCGCCGGCGAGCCGTCCGAGGCGAGGGGGCAGTTCTTCGATGCCCTGCGAAAGGGCTACCCGGTGCGACGGGAGTTCCACAACACGACCGTCGTCGTGCCTGAGCCGGGAGGGGCCCTGGTGCGCAAGCTTCTGGGAATCGGTTTCAAGGTGAAAGGACGGCGGCGTGAAGACGACGTCTGACGACGTACTCCAGTGGCCCAGCGGCCGTCTGGACTTCTCGGCGGGCTGCCTGGTCATGGGCGTCCTGAACGTCACGCCCGACTCCTTCAGCGACGGGGGCCAATTCCTCGACGTCAGCCAGGCCGTTGCACACGGCTTAGAGATGGCCTCACAAGGAGCGGCTATCATTGACATCGGCGGCGAGTCCACCCGGCCCGGTGCCGCTGTCATCCCGGCGGGGGAGCAAATCCGTCGCGTGGTGCCGGTGATCGAGGGGTTGACAGATCAGATCGATGTTCCGATCAGCATCGACACCTGCCATGTCGAGGTGGCGCGGGCAGCCCTGGACGCAGGCGCCTCGATTCTCAACGATATCACGGCCCTGGTGGATGACGGGATGGCGGAATTGGCAGCTACAGCACAGGTTCCGGTCGTTCTGATGCACATGCAGGGAACGCCCGCGACGATGCAGACCGACCCGACGTATGACGATGTGGTTGGACAGGTCCTGCACTTCCTTCTGGCGCGGGCCAGACGAGCTGAATCATTCGGCATCCCCAGCGAGCGAATCTGGATCGATCCAGGGATCGGGTTCGGCAAGACATTCGAACATAATCTCCTTTTATTAAAGCATTTAGAGCAATTTGCCTCGACGAACTACCGGGCACTGGTTGGCACAAGCCGCAAGCGGTTTATTGGGACGATCACCGGTCGTGCCGACCCGGCTGATCGCGTCTTCGGCACGGCGGCAACGGTGGCGATGTGTGCGCTGGCGGGGGTCTCTGTCGTGCGGGTCCACGATGTTGCGGCAATGCAGGATGTGCTCAGGGTTGTCCGAGCGGTTCAGAAATGCTGAGTCGCCAATGGCGACGTCCGGCGCATCGGCCAGCGGGAAGATGCGGGTTCAGCACAGAGCAAGATAGCTGGCAATGGCCAGAACGAGGATGCGTCTCTTGCTGATGACAAACGGCAGCCAAGTTTCGTAATAGAAGCTGTTCATCATTCGTTTCTGCCCCCCAAGTTTCCATCAACTTCGACGTTTGTATTATAGCCGAAACGGATGCTCCATGGCAAGAAGAAAATCACCAATATGCACATAAAGGATTGTTATATAGCATCTTACGGCAGTTCTTAGGCTACACACAGGCGACATGGCGCGGCATAGACCGCACCCACCGGCAGGTCCGATATGGCTGGCGGCAGACTCGGACATCCTCGCGGAAAGGTATACTGCCGTTTGAACGCAATGCGGCAACCAGAACCCGTGTCGCAAGCCGGCGTATATTTCCGTTGACGCGGTCTTGGCATGCCGGTACAGTAACACCATGGCGCTGTCGCCTCCCCTAGGTACGCGAAGTACCGAATGCTGCGGAGGGCAAAAATTACCAGGAGTTGACATCAGGATGCTATGCCCCATTTTGCACGGGAGCACGCAGCAAGGCACTTAGGAGATGACCATGATCGATTCGACGCAGCATGTCCTGGCGTGGATGCCCGGCCACTGGGAGTGGCTGGTCATTCTTATCGTTGCACTTCTGATCTTCGGCAGACGCCTGCCAGAGATCGCCCGCAGTGTCGGCAAGAGCCTCACCGAATTCAAGAAGGGGATCAACGAAGCGAAGGAGTCCTCCGACGAACTGGTCGACGACGTCCGCAAGGTCAAAGACGACGTCGTGAAGGACGCGAAAGACGCTTCGGGCATCGACGACCCCGATCTGAAAAGCTGACCCCCTTCGGACGGGGAACCCCTCCGCTGTCGACCGAGATGGGCGATACCATGAAGAAGCAGGATCCCCTAAGCTGCACGATGAGTTTAGGCGATCATCTCGAAGAGCTGCGCGCGCGACTGATCCTGGCGATCCTGGGGCTGGCGGTCGGTTCCATCGTGGCCCTGATCTTCGGCACCTTCGTTCTGCGGTTCATCGAGAAACCTTACAAGATTGCGATGCGTGAGCGGATCGAAAAGACGGAACTGCCGCGCGTGCAATCGGAAACCCTCGCCTTTCTCAACGTGTTCTTCACGGACCTGACGGAACGCCTGGCGACGGACCCGAACGCACCGGCGATCGATCCGGACCGCGTCCGGTTCATCCGGGAGGTTTCGGTCAACGCCGTCCAGACCTGGACGGAGCAGATGTACGGCGGCGCCGGGGACAAAGACCTCCCACGCGATGCGCGTCTGAAGGTGCTGGGCATCCCGGAGGCCTTTACGGCATACATGAAGATCGCTCTGATCTCCGGCCTGATCCTGACCTGCCCGTGGGTGTTTTACCAACTCTGGATGTTCGTCGCCGCCGGACTCTACGAGCACGAACAGCGTTACGTGCGTCAGGCGGTCCCGTTCTCCGCGGGCCTCTTCATTGCCGGGGCACTATTCTTCCTGTTCATTGTTGCGCCGCTATCGCTGAAGTTCTTCCTGGTGTTCGGCGATATCGTCGGGGTGGCGGCCAACTGGACCCTGGAGAAGTACATCTCCTTTGTGACGGTGCTCATGCTGGTATTCGGGCTGGCCTTCCAGACGCCGATCGCGATCTTCATTCTTGTGCGGACGGGTCTGGTGCCGCTGGAGACGCTCCGCAGCGTCCGCAAGTACGTCGTCCTTGGCACGGTCGTTATCTCCGCGGTCGTTACGCCGCCGGACGTGATTTCGCAGATCACGCTGGCCGTGCCCTTGTACGCCCTCTATGAATTGGGAATGCTGCTGGCGCACATGTCGCTCAAGAAGGCCGAGAACAAGAGCCACGACACGCAAGATACGGCATGATTTCCCCCCTCCAAGGCGTGTGCCATTCCTGGATTCTGGGGCCCTCTCATCCACATGCAGCGGATGGACCTGACGCAACGGCCGGAACCGAACCCCTGCCGTCGCCGTGCGACACGGAAGAAGCCGAAGGCAAAAATCCACTTTTCCTCGTTGACAACATCGGCGGGGTGCGATAGATTGACGGGCCTTTGTCTGCACGGCAGAAGACGATGTGCCGCAGCAAGGGGGAAATCGGCGGAGCCAATCCGGAAACGAAAGTGCTCTCGAACAGACAACACGAGCAAGAAGGAGAAAGCAAGCATGGCAGAAAAACGGGTGTATTTCTTCGGCAACGGAAAGGCTGAAGGCAATGCCAAGATGAAAGAACTCTTGGGGGGCAAAGGCGCCAATCTCGCCGAAATGACCAACCTGGGCGTGCCTGTGCCTCCGGGTTTCACGATCGCCACGAAGGTGTGCGGAGAATACTACAAGTCCAGTGGCAAGTGGCCGAAGGGGTTGGCCGAGGAAGTTGCGGCGAACCTGGCCAAGCTCGAGAGGGCGATGGGGATGCGTTTGGGCGACCCGGAGCGTCCGCTGCTGGTCAGCGTTCGAAGCGGTGCGGCCTCCTCGATGCCCGGCATGATGGATACGGTCCTGAACCTCGGTCTGAACGACGAGGTCGTGGAAGGCATTATCAGGAAGACCGGCAACGCCCGTTTCGCCTACGACATCTATCGTCGGTTCATTGACATGTTCGGCGACGTGGTGATCGGCTGCCACCATGATTACTTCGAAGAGAAGATTCATGCGGCCAAGAAGAAGGCCGGCGTGAAAGTGGACAGCGACCTGAACGCCGAGCAACTGCACGGCGTCGTCGAGGAATACAAGAAGGTCTACAAGCAACACGTCGGCGAGATGTTTCCGCAGGACGGGAAGGTCCAGTTGACCCACGCGATCAACGCCGTGTTCGGTTCGTGGAACGGCGCTCGCGCCGTCCGCTATCGTGAGTTGAACAACATCACCGGGCTGCTGGGCACCGCGGTCAACGTCCAGGCGATGGTCTTCGGCAACATGGGCGACGACTGCGGCACGGGCGTTTGCTTCACTCGCAATCCCAGCACGGGCCAGAAGGAATTCTACGGCGAGTTCCTCATGAACGCCCAGGGCGAGGACGTGGTGGCCGGCATCCGTACACCCATCGAACTGACCAAGCTCAGCAAGGTCATGCCGAAGGCATATACCGATCTGACCCGGCTGATGACGCGTCTGGAGAAGCACTACAAAGACATGCAGGACATGGAGTTTACCATCCAGGAAAAGAAGCTCTATATCCTTCAGACGCGTACCGGCAAGCGCACGGCGCCGGCAGCCGTGAAGATCGCCGTGGATATGGTCAACGAGCGGCTGATCCCCAAGAAGGACGCCGTGACGCGCGTCACGCCCGATCAACTGGATCAGTTGCTGCACCCGCAATTCGATCCGAAGGCCAAGCGGGATGTCATTGCGAAGGGTCTGCCGGCATCGCCCGGTGCGGCGGTCGGCCAGATCGTCTTCACCGCCGAGGTGGCCGAACAGTGGCGCGACAAGGGCAAGAAGGTCATTCTGGTCCGGAAGGAAACCAGTCCGGAAGACATCGGCGGCATGGATGCGGCTCAGGGCATCCTGACCGCGTTCGGCGGTATGACCAGCCACGCAGCCGTGGTGGCGCGCGGAATGGGCAAATGCTGTGTCGCCGGCGTCAGCAACCTGAACATCGATTACACCGCCAGGAAACTGAGCGTCGGAAGGGTCACCCTGAAAGAAGGCGACTGGATCAGCCTCGACGGCTCCAAGGGCGAGGTCATGAGCGGCCAGTTGGCGACGGTTTCGGCCTCGCTCAGCGGCGATTTCGGCAAGTTCATGAAGATGTGCGATCAGATTCGCACCCTGGGCATCCGCACCAACGCCGACACGCCGGCTGACGCCCGGCGGGCCCGCGATTTCGGCGCCGAGGGCATCGGCCTGACGCGAACCGAGCACATGTTCTTCGAGGGCGATCGCATCTGGCCGGTGCGGCAGATGATCCTGGCTGCCGACGATTACGCGGCGTATCTGCGGGCTGTCGAGACGGCGGAGAACGACAAGGCCAAGAAGGCGATGGACAAAGAGTACGGCGTCGCCAAGAAGCAGTTCGAAGGCGCTCTGAAGGCGCTGCTTCCACTGCAACGGGGCGATTTCGAGGGCATCTTCACCGCGATGGCGGGGTTGCCCGTGACGGTTCGCTTGCTGGACCCGCCGCTGCACGAGTTCCTGCCGCAGGACGCCGCCAGCCAGGCCGAGATGGCCCGTCGGCTGGGCGTCAAGCCAAAGGTGGTGCAGGAGAAGGTCTCTTCGTTGCACGAGTTCAACCCGATGCTGGGCCATCGTGGCTGCCGTCTGTCGATCACCTACCCGGCGATCGCCCGGATGCAGGGCCGCGCCATCATCGAGGCGGCTCTGAACGTGAAAAAGAAGGGCAAGAAGGTGTTGCCCGAGATCATGATCCCGCTGGTCGGCACCGTAGCCGAGCTGAAGATCGTCAAGGACGATATCGTCGATGAAATCAACGCGGTCTTCAAAGAGCGCAAGGCGAAGATCCCCTACATGGTCGGCACGATGATCGAGGTGCCGCGGGCCGCCCTGACGGCTGACGACATCGCCACGGAGGCCCAGTTCTTCAGCTTCGGGACCAACGACCTGACGCAGATGACGATGGGCTTCTCCCGCGACGATGCCGGTAAGTTCCTCGGCGAGTACGTCCGCAAGGGTATCTATAGCGATGATCCGTTCCAGAAGCTGGATCAGACGGGCGTCGGCAAACTCGTCGAGATGGGCACCAAGCTCGGCCGCAAGACCCGCAAGAACCTGAAAGTCGGGATCTGCGGCGAGCACGGCGGCGAGCCCAGCAGCATCGACTTCTGCCACCGGGTGGGCATGAACTACGTGTCCTGCTCACCGTTCCGCGTGCCGATCGCCCGGCTCGCGGCGGCCCAGGCAGCGGTCAGAAACAAGTAAGACGGTATTGACAGACACCGTCTCGGCGGTACAATGCAAGGTGCGTCGGGATTCCTCGGCGCACCTTGTTTTTGTGGTGAGAGTAGCTCAGCTGGTTAGAGCACCAGATTGTGGTTCTGGGGGTCGCGGGTTCGAATCCCGTCTTTCACCCTTCGCAAGTCTCGGATAAGCGGGAGGTTACGGAATCAAAGCCGATAGAGGCGGTCGGCAAGGCCGAAAAGTTTGCTGAAAGTTTACGCGGGTCCGACCTGGATCGGGTGATTGCGGCCTGGCCCGGACTGCCGGCCGAGCTGCGCGCCGCGATCCTGAGGATGATCGAGGTTGACCGATGACGACGATCTAATTATCATTCGACTGCCGGCATAGCTACCCGGCGGTACAGACCACGTCCGGCACGGCCGGCGGTACCTCACCTTCCCGTCGGCGTGCCGGACCCTTTGAAGGTGAGATCATGGGCAAGATCAAATCGAAGATCAGCACGCCGAAGAAGAGCAAGGTCAAGACCGACACTCCAGAACCCCAGAAGATACCGGACTGGACGCCGGAGGCGGCCGAGCGGATCGTCAAGAACCTGCGCACGCTGGCGACGGGACCATCTGGATCGTCGGCTTTGGAACTGGCGAAGCGGACAGACGAACTCCTGGGCCCTATCAGCGGGCGGCTATGGTGGCAAGGCTACGATGACCCGGACCACCTGGATATCTATGGGCGAGGCGAGGCAGTACGACGGGTATTGGGTGACGATGAACTGTGTCTACTGACGATCATAGGCGAAACGCAGGAGATCCTGACGGCCATTCAGATCGGTGTTGTGCGAGATCATCACGCCGATCATCTGCACCGACTGGCGGACGAACTGGAAGCGGCCTTCAAGGGGCCCTTACGCGCGGACTTGCAGGGCGTTTTAGGTCCGTTGGAGATCGCGAGGCGGGAAGGGCTCGACCTGGGGCCCTTGCGCAAACGCCTGGAGCGGCGGCGCCGGCAAGACCTCAATTGTTACGTCGAGGTCGATAACCGCACAGGCCGAGAACCGCAATACCTTTACAGGATCGACCAAGTGCGAGACATCATCGATGACCTCAAGGGGCGACAGAAGGGCACTTGATCGGCGAGGGTAAAACGTCCAACTCGCGTCCAACTCGATAATATCTCACCCCGTTTTTCCGCATTTCTGATCTGCCAGTGGCTTTTTTCTGCTGGCCGCGCGTCCAACTCACGTCCATTGACACGCGCGTGTGCAACTCACGCGGTATCCTGCCGGACATCGTGAAGATGTCAAGGATACCAACATTCGAATTGAAGCAATTGCTGGCCGCGACGCGGCGGACCTTGGGCGACGCCGCCGTCGAGGTGCGGCTGATTCGGAGGGAACTGGACCGCAGAGACCATGCCGGTCGGACATCGGTCAAGGGGGCTCCGCGATGACCTGCCGCACCTGCACATCCAAGGCGATCCCGCCGCTCGAGCCGATCCTCGTCGATGCACGGCGGGCGGCAGAAATGTGCGGCGTGAGCAGGAGCACCTGGCTCGGATGGGATGCTGCCGGCCTTAATCCGTCGCCGATCCGGCTTGGCGGCCGGGTCTTGTGGGCCGTTGAGCACCTGCGCACGTGGGCGGTCTCCGGGTGTCCGTCGCGGCAGGAGATCGAAGCGGCTGGGGAGGGCGACCGTGATGAATAGCCAACCCGACAGCGCCTATTTCGACACCCTCCGGGCAATCCTGGCCGCCGGCGATCTGACTCCGAGCGCGAAGCTCGTGGTCATATATCTCCACGACAAAATCGGCAAGAATGGGCATTGTTGGCCGCCGCTTGTCCAGATCATGCGGGGGTGTACGCTATCTCGGCATGCAGTCGTGGACGCAATCCACCGGGCCGAGGATCACGGGTATCTGATTGTCACGCGACCCGAAAAACCGTCGTGCCGCCAGGCCAACGAGTACTCCGTCAGACCAGTACCCAAAGCGCACCGGTTGTCCACTGAGAACCAGTACCCAAAGCGCACCGGAACCAGTACCCAAAGCGCACCGGAACCAGTACCCAAAGCGCACCCCAACGAATCAATAACGAATCATAACACGCCCCATACTTCCGATCAGATCGAACTTGAGGAGGGTTTTGCTCAATTCTGGGCGTGTTGGCCGAAGCGGGTCGCGAAGGCCGACGCGGTGAAGGCTTGGCAAAAACTCAATCCCTTGGCGGACCTGGTCGCGACGATCTTGGCAGCCGTCCAGAGGCAGAAAGAAACGGCACAGTGGAAGAAGGCCAACGGTCAGTACATTCCACACCCCGCAACATGGTTACGTGGTCGCCGATGGGAAGATGACGCCGGCAATCCTGCTTCGATGGCGAGCGAATCCCTGTCGGCTGAAACATCGGTGCCGGCTCGCCGGGGTCCGGATGGTCTGACCGCTCGGGAGAGGGCCCTCCAGGAGGTGAACGCATGCTGAAAATCGATCCCGAACGACTCTGCGACAAAGGCGCTGAAGGCGCCGTACTGGGCTCGATGATTGTCGATCATCGATGCATCCCATCGGTTCTTGAGTGGGTTTCCGCCGAGACGTTCTTCGAGCCCGAGCATAAAGCGATCTTCTCCGCCATCTTAGCGGTCTGGCGGCAGAATCCGGGCGGTGCCGTCGATGGTGTTCTGCTCCGCTCTCGTCTCGAAGAAGACAACAGCCTCTCGAACGTCGGCGGTTTGGACTACCTGCGCCGGGTCGTCGAGTCGGTGCCTACTGCGGCGAACGCGGTGTATTACGCGAAGCGCGTATTCGAGCGGGCGCGGTTTCGTGAGTTGGTCCGCGTGCAGGGCCAGATCGACAAGCTGATTGCCGACGGCGGCCAGATCGACGAACTCATCGGCTCGGCGCAGTCAATCGTGATGCGTCTCGATTGCCAGCGAACGGCCCGGGACATCTTCCCGATGCGCGACCATGCCAGTCAGATCGCCATAGAGGCGACGATCCCGAGCAACGCCATAGCGACCGGGTTTCGCGGCATCGACCGGCTGCTCGGCGGCGTTCGCGGTGGGGATATGGTCATCCTGGCGGCCCGGCCGAGCATGGGCAAGACAGCGCTCGCCACGGCGGTGGCCGTGAACATGGCGAGGGCCGGCCGTCGCGTGGTGTTCATCACGTTGGAGATGTCGCCCCGCAGCCTCATCGAGCGGATGATCGCGGCGGACGCCGGGCTCAACCTCGCGAGGATCAAGAGGGAACCGACGCAGGATGATAAGGAGCGCTTCTTCTCAGCGGCCCTGGCATTGCAGAAGGTGCCGCTCACTGTGGTGGCCGGCGCCAGCACGCCGGAAGCCATCGCGGCGGTCGTCCAGACGATCCAGCAGGGCGATGGCGTCGATGTTGTGTGCGTGGACTACCTGGGATTGATGAGCGCGGGTGAGAGGGTTGGCAATCGCAACGAGGAGGTGACAAACATTTCTCGCCGGCTCAAACTGTTGGCGCAGAAGGCCGACCTGGCCGTGGTCGTCCTGAGTCAGTTGAACCGGGCCGTTGAAGCGCGAGAGACGCATCGGCCCCGACTGGCCGATCTCCGGGACAGCGGCAGTATCGAGCAGGACGCCGACGTGGTCTTATTTCTTCATCGCGAAGACTATTACCGTCGCCTGCACGACCCGACGACAACCGAGATCGACGGTGAGGTTGACCTGATCGTCGCGAAGAATCGCAACGGCCCCGTCGGGATCGGGAAGCTTATATTCATCGAGGAGCAGATCCGATTCCACGACTTTGCCCATGAGTCAACATTGAGGTGAGCTATGACAGCAACGAAGCATCAAGGTGGCGACTGTGCAGGTGCCTTGCTCGATCATGAGCGGCACAGACAGGCGACATTGCGAGAGCAGGCCTATCGCAAGGGCGTTTCGCAATCGCTCAGTGTGGCGGCCGAGATCGTCCGGGCGGGCGGCACGGCCAAAGACCTGGATCGACTGGCGGACCGGGCGACGGCCTGGCGGTATGATCGCAGGCCCCATCCGCTTTTCCTGGATGAACTGGTGGAATCATGCGAACCAAGAACGACATCGACATCGTGAAGATCGGCGACATCATGCCGGGCCTGATGGAGGACATCCGCCGACGGATGGAGCGGGCCCAATCGCCCGGCCGAGCCGGTGGTCCGGGGTGCCGACCGTCTCGGCGACACGGCAGGCGAACCGGCCGAGCCGACCAGGCGTTGACATCGGGAGGACGTGTGAGATGACCAAAGCAACCGGACTGCCGCTGTTTGATCTTCCTATGGGCTGGCAACCACCTCTTGCGCGCCAACGCGATCGCGAAACATCCCAGGAGGGTGCCTACGCTGCGGTCACCAGCGGCAAGCTCGCACGCCAAGCCGAAGCAGTTGCTCAGGCGGTGCATCGGTGGCCCGGGCGAACCACGGCGGAATTGGCGGACCTCATGCAGTGCGACCGCTACTGTCCCTCGCGAAGATGTCCTTCTCTGGCGGAAGCGGGACGCATCCGTCGTGGCACGAAAAGACGATGTACCATTACGAACATGTCCTGCTTCACATGGTGGCCCGCGCCGGGAGGCAGCCAGTGATAAGGTTAATGGGCAATACATACCGTCTTACTGGGGTAGGGGGGATTAAAAGACACGAAATGTCCTCTTTGAGTACCATGCCTCCCCCCACGCTGAGTTTTTCACGGGTTTCGGAGGGGTTTCACCCTGTTTCAAGGGGGGGGCTGTCAAAAAGGCGATTCGCCGCACGTTCTGCACGCTGGGCCGTACGCGGTCCCATGCTGATCCGGGGGGTATCGTATGGTAGGGGCTGATCTTGACGCTGACCACAAAGACCGTCAACGCACCCATGACGCTGTTGACGGGCGAAAAACACGGGCCTGTCGCTGCGGTTCGCAATTCTGCGCCCTGGACGCGAGGGGAGGGCGCCGCTATTGCAGTGAGACCTGCTCACATATCGCAAAACTCGAATCGACGCACCGATCGCGCCGGGTGTACCAGGGCGGCCACGTCCCGACCTGCTCGATCTGCGGAGCACCATTATCATCACCGGGCCCACGCGGCGGCCGACCACGTTCACGATGTTTATCATGTAGAGATCAACTCAAGGAGAAGAACATGCTCGCAATCACCAAGAGATGTCTGGCCAATGAGGCCAGCGAGAAGTCCGAAATCCGCGACATCGGCGACGATCGTCGCATCATCGAAATGGCACATCTTCTTCGGCGCTTGGAGGCCGAGCTGAAAGAGATCATCGGCAAACTGTCCACCTGCACGGGGGCGTCGGGCGCCGGCCAGCCTGCCATTCGGTACAGCACGGCCGATGATGTCAAGAGCTTACTCGGCGGCACGCCGACCTCGACCTTGACCTCGCCGATCGAGGAAAACCAGTGGCATTCGCTGCAGCGCCAGCGCCGCGCGCTGGAGGCGGCCATTCCCGCCGCGCGGCACAGGCTTCGCACGCTGCGCACTCGCCTCGAAATAGACGAAGTCAATCGCCTCGGGCCAAAGCTGAAGTTATCGTACGGCAGCTTCCTCGATGCGATTGAGGCGTCGCTGTTTCATCTGCGCGAACACCACGAACTCCTGACCCGGATGCATCGGGCTGGCGTCGGTTATGATTCGCTTGGCGTCTGGAAGTTGTCACCTCGCGAGGAGCAGATGCTGCACGGCGGCCACGAGCCGAACCTTGAGAAATACCTCGAAATCCGTCGCGAGGCCACGGGCCTGGACGGAGAAACGGAGTAGTTATGTCGGGATACGAAACAGCGGACGCCGGCAATCCGAAGACCTGCGCGGCGGCGCGGAGTTTGGCGAAGTGGTATCGCCGGCAGTGTCACGAAATCGCAATTGCTCGCACCACCGCAAGGCGACTTGTTGAATCGGGCGAGGCCACGCAGACAGTTGCCGACGAGTTCCTCGCCGAAGTGGATGAAAAGGATCGGTCCTTGCACGAAGGCTGGCGGAACTCTTCTTTGCGTGCCGCTATCGAATCGCGCGCGGTGAACGACGACGACGGCGGGACCGAGCAGCGCGTCGCGATGACAGCCGGGCGGTCTGGCCCGGTGACATACGAACCGCGCGCTGCGAGCCAGAGAACAGCGAAGACAATACACGGTTATGCGTCGGTCGCCGGCCAATGGACCACGATAGGTGGCTGGTATCGCGAGCAAATCGCGCCGGGTGCGTTCGCCGAGTGTCTCAGCAAATCGGACTGCCGATGTCTTTTTAATCACGATCACAACCACATCTTCGGCCGGCAATCGGCCGGGACGCTGCGGCTGCGCGAGGACTCGCACGGTTTGCGATTCGAGTGCGACCTACTCGAATTCGACGGTCCGAGCTACGGCTTGGCGCGACGGATCGAACGGCGGGACCTTCAGCATTGCAGTTTTGCGTTCACGGTGGGCGACGACTCGTGGCGACTCGCACGCCAGCCGGGCGAACTGGATGAAAGAACGATATTGTCGATAGATACACTCTACGATGTCGGCCCGGTTTGCTTTCCGGCTTACGAGCAGACGATCGTAAGCGCGACGTTCGCCGATGTCGCGCGGTCCGCGCCGACGGTGGCGGCCGACGATGACGATTGGTTTGAGTCCTGGGAGCACGACCAAGTCGCCCGGCGCGTTGCGGACCAAGACCGATCCAATCGCCTGGCCCAGATGGAAGACCGCCAGCGATCGCGCCGGTTGGGCGTCCTGCTGGAGAAGACGCGCACCACGCGACTTGAAGCGGCGAAGAGACGCAACGATGAAAAGCGGCTGCGGCACTTCGAAACGAAATTCTCCTTGAAAGGGCGCCCGTACATCGGGCGGGCGCTTTGATTGTCACGGCCGGCGCGCTGGGGCCTCTCCTATCCCCATCAGGCAGGCGCGCCGGCCACCGTGTGACATCGTACGATCCTTGTCCGGCGCCTGACCCCGTTGGTCCGCGCCGGGCAGGGGTTTCTGCTCTTTGACATTTCCGGCCATAGAAGGTAGACTATCGGGCAATCAAAAGGACTTTCGAGGGTTCTAATGATGAACGACCGACGAACCGTCCAGCAGGTTGCTTCCATCCGGGAGCGGATCGACGCTCTTGGCCCGCACGTCCAGCGGATCGCCCGTGACGTCGAGGCCGAGTGCAGAGCGGCATGGGCCGCTCTGCGCCGATACCCGCGATGTCGAGGCCTGCTGAAGCGCATCCTCTCGAACGCGGCGACCCACCAGCACAAGGCGATGCTCCTGGGCCGACAGATGGCGGGCGCGGAGGCGGAGATCGAGCACCTACAGCGGTCCCTTCAGTTCGCCGTCTTCCACGCCGGCGGCCCGACGCCGGAAACCGTCGCCTTGGCCGGCCAGATCGACGAACTCCAGCAGATCGTCCGTCAGTACAGTGCCCCGCAGCAATTCGAGCCCGACGAGGCGGCCCGTGCGGCCATAGGCTGAGCCATTACCGCCGCTGTGCCTGCACGGATCGCCAGAAGCCGTTTCCGGGGGTATTTGGGTATGGGTCGGGCCGAGATCGTGCCTTAGAATCGATCTGGCGCAACCGGATTTTCTCCAATTCCATCGAAATCCGGTTGACAGCCCCATGCGGGCCCGGTAGGGTGATAGTCGCGATGAATCATGCTCTCAAGCAACTCAGGCATATGCGCCGCTTCTCAGGGAGTCATTCCCTCCGGGCATGGTTCATCGCACCTGGGGAGCGGCCTTCTATTCACGGGAGGTTCGATATGACTACCGCAACCGAACAGACCAGCACGTCAGAAGAGCAACTCATGGCCTGGCTGAGCCGGCAACCGCTCGAAGCAAAGGTGGCACACGCCATTTTGACCACCTTGCAGGTCGGCGACATGCGAGAGCGTCTCGTACGACAGATCGAGGACCAGTACCACGCCGAGATCCTCGAAGCGGCCGACGACCCGGATGTCGATCCGGCCTTGAAGGTGATGATCGGGCTGTACCTGGGCGTCAAGATGTGGCAACAGAGCATCTGACTACGGCGGGGCCGGTCGCGCCGGTATCCGGCCGGCCCTGACATTCAAAGGAAGGTGAGCCATGCGAATCTACAAACCGACCGCAACCAAGCCGATTCCCGTCGGCGCGATCATCGACCGCACGAAGGGGCTCGTCAGTTACAAGGCCAGAGGCAAGACCCGCACGGCGGCATTGACGGACAACGGCCGAATGCGGATCGAGACGAAAACCTGGCGGATCGAGTTCAAGGACCACCACGGGCGACGGCAGACGATCAGCGCGTTCACCGATGCGAACCAGAGCCGGCTGCTGGCGGCCGATATCGAGATGCTGATCGGCTACCGGGGCCAGCAACTACCGACCGACCTGGCCAAGCGGATCGCGAAGCGGC
>Ga0209722_1001180_pt1 | contig 23915 bp, 14 predicted proteins | sample BioC12SIPDNA_2_FD_185745 | JGI IMG/M metagenome (GOLD analysis project Ga0209722, IMG submission 185745) | Anaerobic biogas reactor microbial communites from Washington, USA - Biogas_R1_A C12 SIP DNA (SPAdes) (version 2) | ecosystem: Engineered > Bioreactor > Anaerobic > Unclassified | place... | reverse complement strand
TGGTGATGCAGACAACGGACGGCACCCCGCCCTGCCGCTGAGGACCGCCCGCCTACTCATGCCGCAGGGCGATGATCGGATCGACCTTGGCGGCGTTGATGGCGGGGTAAAGACCAAACAGGATGCCGATCCCCATACTGATGAACAACGGCAGCAGAATCCCGTTCAAGGTCACCACCGTGGCCATGCCGGAGAAATAGGTGATCAGCATCGGGATCAGGATCCCCACACCCAGTCCAATCAGCCCGCCGGTCGTGGAAAGAACGACGGTTTCGACGAGAAACTGGTAGATGATCTGCTTGCGCTTGGCCCCGATGGCCCGGCGGATGCCGATCTCGCGGGTCCGCTCCGTCACGGAGGCCAGCATGATGTTCATGATTCCGATGCCGCCAACGAGCAGGCTGATGCCCGCAATCGAGCCCAGAACGATGTTAAACGTCCGCTTGGTCGCCTCAGCCTGCTTGAGCAGCGCCAGGGGAACGCTGACGGTGTAATCCTTCTTCTTGTGGAAGCGTTCCAGCATGCGCTCGATGCCGGCCGCGACGGCCTCGACCCCCTTTGGGTCTTCGACCTGGATAATGACCTGATGCAACTCCACCTTTTCACGTTCCTCGGCGCCACTGGTCCGTTTCATGAAGATGTCGCCGAAATACCGTCGCGCCACTCCCATGGGAATATAGGCGTCGGCCTCCTGATCGGGGATCTGGATGTTCCCGGCCTGCCCGCTTTCGCTGCGGACAATCCCGATGACCTCGAATTCGTCCCCCCCGATGCGAATGGTCTGTCCGACCACCGCCTCGGTGGCCAGAATCTTCCTGGCACCGAACTCCGTCAGGACGGCAACGGGTGCCAGTCTCGCCTGGTCAGCGGGCATGAGCACGCGGCCGGCCAGAACCTCGCGGGGAACCAGTTCAAACCACTCCGGCGTCGTTCCGACAATCCGCAGTTCCAGGCCACGTTCACGCAGACGAGTCTCTTTTCGCGTCATTTTCACCGGCGCCACCTGCTTGATGTTGCCGAAGCACTCGGCGATCCGCCGATGGTCATCATAGGTCAGGCCGTAGACACTCATAAAAGACTGGCTCGTTCGCTGCTGGTCATCCGCTGCAGGTTTGACCGACGAGATGATGATGTTGTTGCTGCCAAGCTTGCGGATGTTCTCCATCGCCTCCATGCTGGCGCCCTCGCCCACCGAAAGCATGGCCACCACGCTGCCGACGCCGAAGACCACCCCCAGCATCGTCAGAAACGAGCGGAGTTTGTGCAGCAGCAGATTTTCGATCCCCAGCCAGACATTCCTGGCGATTCTGGTCTGTCTCATATGTACTGACTCCGTTGCGGATCGGTGAGGTATCGTCGCCACATGTCCGCTTTCGTTCCGGGCACACCACCCCTTTGTCCGGCGTCGACCATTCCGCCCGATCCATCCGGCCAGTGGTCGGCCGTTCGGGTTGCGTTACAGATCTCCCACAATGCTTTTTGCGTCTCGCTGAGGCCACATAGGGCCTCCTCTGCACTACTCATGGCGAAGCGCAATGATCGGATCGACCCTGGCCGCATTCATCGCAGGATACAGACCGAACACAATGCCAATAGCCATACTGATAAACAGTGGCAGCAGAATCCCATTCCAGGTCACCACCGTAGCCATGCCTGAAAAATAGGTGATCAGGAACGGAATCAATACGCCGACGCCCAAGCCGATCAGACCGCCAAACGTCGAAAGGACAACCGTCTCGATGAGAAACTGAACGATGATCTGCCGACGTTTGGCCCCGATGGCCCGCCGGATGCCGATCTCACGCGTCCGTTCCGTCACGGAGGCCAGCATGATGTTCATGATCCCGATCCCGCCAACGAGCAGACTGATGCCCGCGATCGAGCCCAGAACGATGTTGAACGTCCGCTTGGTCGCCTCGGCCTGCTTGAGCAGAGCCAGGGGAACGCTCATGCCGTAGTCCTTCTTCCCATGGAAGCGTGCCAGCATGCTCTCGATCCCTGTCGCGGTCGCCTCGACCTGCTCGGCATCGTTGACCCGAACGATAATCTGATGCAGTTCGACCCTTTCCCGCTGGTGGGCGCCGGCCGTTCTGCGCGTAATGATGTCGCCGAAGTACTTCCGGGCCACCTCGATGGGGATGTAGACGTCCACATCCTGGTCGGGAATCTGCATGCTCTGGCTCTGCCCGGCCTCACTGCGGACGATGCCAATAACCTCAAAGGCGTCGCCGCCGATTCGTACCATCTGCCCCACAGCGCTGCGCGTGGCGAGAATCTTGCGAGCGCCGAACTCGGTCAGCACGGCCACCGGCGCCTGTCGTTGCCGATCGGAAGGCAGAATGACCCTTCCGGCCAGGATCTCGCGCGGCACCAGGTCGAACCACTCGGGTGTGGTGCCCACCACGCGCAGCTCCATCGCCCGATCGTGCAGGCGCACCTCTTTGCGCACGAGCTTTACAGGGGCCACCTGGCCGATGCTGGCGAAGCTCGATGCGATGCGCTCGAGATCGGCGTAGGTCAGTCCATAGATGCTCATATGGCTGCGGACGGTGCTGGCCTGCTCATCCTCGGCGGGCTTGACGGATGAAAGAATGATATTGTTGCTGCCGAGTTTGCGAATCTGCTCCAGGGCCTCCTGGCTGGCCCCCTCGCCAACGGAAAGCATGGCCACGACGCTGCCGACGCCGAAGACGACACCCAACATCGTTAAGAACGAGCGCAGCTTGTGCAGCAGCAGATTCTCAACGCCGAGCCAGATATTCCTGATGAGGTTGGTCTGTCTCATGGGTCTCCGTCTCAATTCGGTCGATCAGCCCGTCCATCATGTGGAGCCGGCTCTTGGCGTGGGCGGCAATGTCCGGCTCGTGGGTTACCATAATGATGGTCTTGCCCTGCTTGTTCAGATTGTCGAGCAACTCCATGATCTGCTCGCCGGTAGCCGAATCCAGGTTGCCGGTGGGCTCGTCGGCGAAGACAATCTGCGGGTCGTTGGTCAGTGCCCGGGCAATAGCCACTCTCTGCATCTGTCCGCCGGAAAGCTCCGTCGGCCGGTGATTCAACCGTCCGCCGAGACCGACGATCTCCGCGAGTTCCCTGGCCCGCTGAGCGCTACGAACCGCGTCCCAGCCCAGATAGTACAGCGGCAACTCGATGTTCCGCTGCACGCTCAACTGTGGGATCAGATTGAAGCTTTGAAAGATGAATCCGAGGTACGATAGACGCAGTTCGCTGAGCGAATCGTCGTCGAGTTGACTGACGTCTTTGCCATCCAGGTAGTAGGCGCCGGAACTGAGCCTGTCAAGGCACCCGAGAACGTTCATCATCGTGCTCTTGCCCGATCCGCTGGGCCCCATGATCGCCCAGAAACTGCCCTTCTCGAACGAGACACTCACACCGGCAAGGGCCCGCACCTCCTCGGTCCCCATCTGGTAGATCTTGCGGGCGTTTTCAAGTCGAACGATATCCCGATTGCCGTGCGACGGGGTCTTGGCGGCCATCTACTGCTGCCCTCCCGACCTCGGGGTGCCAGCAGTGGCGCCAGTCCCAGTGGGTGCAGCCGGTCCGCTCTGCGGGCTCTGCCCGGCAGGGGCAGTCTGGATCTGCTGCCGGAGATTCTCCATCTGCTTCTGTCGTTCCTCGGGTGTCATATTCTGGAGGCGCTCGCGCATCTGCTCTTTCTGCTGGTCCGAGAGTTGAGGCGGCCCCCCCTGTCCCTGAGCCGGAAATCCACCGCCGGCTCCAGGCGGCTGGAATTCCTGGGCCGGCATGCCTTCGCCGTCCTGGCCAGGATTGGGCCCGCCGCCACCGAATCCATTGGCGTTCTCCAGTCGCTCATTGATCCTCTGCTGCCAGGCATCAGCGTCGCCCTCCATCTGGCTGTCCCGAGAACCGTCCTGCAATGTGGCCGCCTTCAGGGGCGGCGCCAGCCAGACGACTTCCCCCTCGCCAAGGTCGCTGGCGATCCGGACCATGCTGTTGTTGTCCAGGCCGATCTCAACGACCCGTTCTTCGACCGTCCCATCGGGGCGTACGACATAGATGGTGGGCTTGCCGTCGACACGAATGACCGCCTGAATCGGGATGTAGATCGCGTCGTCGTACTGGGCGACGATAATCTCGACTTTGCAGCTCATCCCCGTCCGCAGGGCCGGATCATCGCCTTCCAGAAAGATGTCGGAGTTGTACACCTTCAGGTCGGGGTTCATCCACATGCTCTGGGGATCGGGCAGCGGTGCGATCCGTCCGACCGTCCCCATGAACTTCTTGCCAGGAAGGGCATCGACTGTAATGATCGCCGGCAACCCGATGCGGACCTTCTCCAGACTGGCCTCGTGGATATCCACCTCCGCCTTCGACGAGGCGGCCGTCGGCAGGTAGATCAACTCCTGACGTTCAAAGACCTCGACACCCTCATCGAGCGGCTCGCGATTATCGCGCCATCCACCACGGCGGGCGCTGGTGGCGTAAATGACCATCCCATCGGCAGGAGCGTAGATCTTGGCCTTGCTGAGCTGGTCGTCAATCTTGTCGAGTTTGTCCTTCTGGCGGTTGTACTCCTGCTCTCGGGCCAGCAACTCGGCTTTGGCCTGAACCACGTTGGCGCGGGCCTTGGCCCGCGTGCGTTCCAGAGCCATTTCCGCCTGCCGAACGTCGCTTTCGAGCTGTGCGATCTGCCGCTGATACGTGTACGTCTCCAGAAGTTCCCGATCTCTCTGCGCCACCTGGAGATTGACTTTGGCACGGCTATAGGCCAGCTCGTCCGTCTTCAGTTCGGTGGTGGAGAGGTATTTCTCCTCATGGAGTCTCTTGGACCATTCCGCCTTGTCCTCGGCCCGATTCAAATCCTCCTGTGCCAGTTGGATGTCGCTCTCGGCCTTCGCCAACTGGTTGGGATACTCACCTTCGATGTATTTCTTCAGGTCCTGTTTGGCGAATTCCAGCGTCAATTCGGCCACTTCCACGTCGCTCTGCGCCTGGTTCTCGACAATCGCCATGTTCTCTTTGGCATTGACATAGGCGGCTTCGGCGTTCTGAACCTTGATATCCTGGTCGATCCGCTGGTCCTGCATCGTGCTGGCGTCCAGTTCGACGAGCAGTTCTCCCTTCTTGACCCTTGTACCTTCGGGGATCAGGTAGATGATCGAGGTGCGGCCCTCGAGTTGATTCGTAATGATGATTTGCTCGCGTGCCTTGATCGTGCCTGATTCCAGTACACTGATCGTCAACGGCCCCCGCTTGGCCTCGAACGTAGCCATTTGGGTCGTTGAGGAGTCCGAGGCCCGGACAACTCTGAGCCAGATAATGACCAAGGCGATCGCGGCAATGACCACGAGAACACCGATCATCCTGAGAGGCTTGCGTCTGCCGTTGGTCGATCCATTGCTGTTGTTAGCTGTCATGCTTGATTTCCTCTGGCGAGTATTCCTGCCACAACCCTTTTTCATTGACTTCGAGCAGACCCAAGTCGCGTTGAAGCTGCAATTCCGCTATCCGGTAGTTTACGACGGCCGCTGTGAGTTGGTTCTGCGCCAGGAGCAATGCATCCTGGGCTTCGAGCAGATCGCGGATCTGCGCCCGGCCGGCCTCCAGGAACAGCGTCGCGCTGCGAACCCGCTTTTCGGCCACCACGACCTGCTGGGCGTTGATCTTGATGCTCTCTCGCGATTCCAGCAGGGTCCGCAACTGACTGCGAATCGACAACTTGATCTGATCTTCGAGCTGTTGAACGCCGCGGGTGGCCCGCTCCAGGTCGATCAGGCTGTTGCGATAGGCGTTGCGTTCAGCCGTCCTCTCCAGGGGCAGATCCAGCGACAGCAGAGCCGCATATTGCCCGCCCTTGACAGACAGGCTGCCGTCATCGTCGCTGTCGGCGAAACGCGCCTGGCCGCCAAGCGTTAGGCCTGCTCGCAGGGCGTCGGCCCGGACAACCACCCTTCTCTGGGCGTCGTAGACCTCGCCGCTGGCCACCTGCAAATCGCGTCGGTTCTCAAGCGCCAGACGGATCGCGTCAGCCACGTCGATCTCGTACGGTCCGGCGTCGTCATACGTCGCTCCCTGCAACTCGACGGGAGCGTCGGCGGGAGGGGCCTCCTCAGACCCCGCATCCGAAGCGGCTCGGATCTCCTCAACGATCTCGTCGGAACGGGAGCGAAGTTGCATGAGATCGTTGGGGTCCAGTTCGATCAGGGCGTCCGGGGGAAGCCCGAGCTGGCTCTTGAAGGAATCGAGGCGACTCTTGAGTTGCTCCTGGGCCGAGATCCAACTGTTTCGAGCGCCCAGTTCACGCTGCACGGCCTGATCCACCTCGACCTGCGTAATGCGGCCGGCATCCGCCCTTCGACGGGTCCAGCGGGCCGATGTGATCGCGCTGCGGTAGTTGTCTCGAGCGTTGGCCACCGAGTCCATCTGCCGAAGGACGCCGAAGTAATCCTGAGCGATGCTGACCGCAAAGGTCCGCTTGTATCGCTCGAATTCCCAGATCGCGTAGACCACATCGCGCTCCGCCTGGGTCAGCGGCTCAGCCACAATATGCCGCCCGGCACCCTTGAGCAGAGGGATCGACACGGACGTGTCGGAACTGAGCCCCAGCGAAGAGGATCCCCCCTGAGTCAGGATGTTCAGCAGATCGACGGCCACGGCCGAACTGACGCTGAGCCCATTCATGAAGTTGCGCGTCACTCCGAGCGTCCCGCCGCTGTCGAGCGTCGTGACCGTCTCGTCTCCCGTCGTATCAGTCGACAGGCGGCTGTCGGCCTGGGACCGGAAGATACTGCGGAAGTCATTCCGCGTCAGGTCGAGACTCAGTGCGGCACGAAAGACATCCTCTTTGCGGGACTGATACTCGAAGCTGTTCCCGGCCCCGACCTGCAGGGCATCGATCAACGAAAGCTTGACCGGCTTGTCGGCAACGACAACAACGTCGGATCCATCGGACGCCTTCTGCGGCCCATAGTTCTCATCCGGCCAATGCGGAACCGGATCAAGCATGTCGGTTCCGAACGAGGCCGGGCCCGAATGAGGCAGTCCCTGCTCAGCCATAAGTCGGCGTCGAAGGATGTCGCTTGGACGCTCGATACTGAAGGGCTCCGTGCGGCCGATGGCTTCGGCCTGCTTTTGTGCGACGATTTGCGCGCCGACCTCGTCGGCCTTGCGACGGTGTTGCTCGGGCGACTTGCACCCGATCAGGCCGCCGGCCGCCGCCAGCAACACAATGCCTGCCAACGGACCACCCGCCCTTCTGCGCCACGGATTACGATGACAATACCCCATAGATGCGCCTAAATACTGTAGTTTCCCTTCTTTCTGCTCTCAAGTCAACATCAAACTGCCTTACTGCCCAGCCGGGGCCCCGTCTGCCCCCTCCCATGGACATCTCCTGGCAGGGTTGTCGGCCAAGGTCGCAGACACAGGACAGACGCGGAAAAATCATCTCTCATTGCACGGAAACAGGCGTTCACGTCATTTCCCGCGCGTTTGCAGGAACGGAAATGCATGTCTGCAAAGAAGTTGGTGGATTGCCGCCGCAAGGCGGTTACACATTCAGCCGGAAATGCCGATCAAGCGGTGGCCATTGCATTCACCCGGAAACGAGGGTATTGTGTCAGGCCGTTATGGATGGCGCACGGCCTCGAACCGCCGGCAGTGGTCGGTATACCGAGGCCCACGATCCTCAATTGATGCTGGCAGTGGAGAAAAACGATATGGAGTTCCCGCCCGAAAGGCCCCTCGCCACAACCGAGGGACGACTCGTTTCGCTCGATGCCCTCCGAGGCTTCGACATGTTCTGGATCATCGGCGGCGGCTGGATTATCAGCGGTCTGGCCAGGGGTCTGCACAACGAGTGGTTCAGCCAATACGTGGTCCCGCATGCCGAACACGTGCCTTGGGAGGGTTTCGCCGCCTGGGACCTCATTATGCCGCTGTTTCTGTTCGTGGTCGGAGCGGCCATGCCGTTTTCCTTCGCCAAGCGGCTCGAACAGGGCCACCCCAAGGGCCGGCTCTACGTGCACATCCTCTTTCGCGTGGTCGTTCTCTGGATTCTCGGCATGATCGCCCAAGGCCGGCTGCTGGAGTACGACCTGTCGAAATTGCGTCTGTACAGCAACACGCTCCAGGCCATCGCCGCCGGCTATCTGATCGCTTCGGTCCTCCTGCTGAACCTGCGGATCTGGTGGCAGGTGGCGGTCACCGTCGCCCTGCTGCTGTTGTACTGGGCCCTGCTAATGCTGGTCCCGGTGCCCGGATTCGGCCCCGGTCAACTGACGCCGGAAGGCAACCTGGCGATTTACATCGACAAACTGATCCTTGGCGCCTATCAGGATGGCACGTCCTACACGTGGATTCTCAGCAGCATGACATTCGGCTGCACCGTGATGATGGGCGCCCTGGCAGGCCAACTGCTCCAGTCCGACTGCGGCAAGGTCCGAAAGGTGCTGTTTCTGCTGGCCTCGGGCATTGCCTGCATCTGGATCGGCTGGGCCTGGGGCTTGGTCTTTCCGATCGTCAAGCATATCTGGACCAGTTCGATGGTGCTCTTTGCGGGCGGCTGGAGCCTGGTGCTGCTGGGCGTCTTCTACCTCGCCTTCGACGTGCTGCGTCTGCGCTTCCTGGCGTTCCCGTTCGTCGTGATCGGGATGAACGCCATTGCTGTCTATATGATCACGCGGGTGTATGACTTTCGACCGTTCGGCGATATCGTCGTCTCGGGCCTGTCGCGGTGGACGGGCGACTGGCACGAATTCGTCCGCGCCGTGGCGGGAGTGCTTGTCATCTGGCTGATCCTGTTCCACATGTACCGCAAGCGAACCTTCATCAAGATCTAACGGAGAGCAGTTCATGAAAGCGCTCGTCAAGAGCAAGGCCGAACAAGGTCTGTGGCTGGAAGAGATTCCCGTACCCCGGATCGGCATCAACGACATCCTGATCCAGGTGGTCAAGACCGCGATCTGCGGCACGGACGTGCACATCTACAACTGGGACGCCTGGGCACAGAAGACCATCCGTGTGCCCATGGCCATCGGACACGAGTTCGTCGGGCGGATCGTTGAGATCGGCAGCAACGTCCACGACTTCGCGGTCGGAGACCTCGTTAGCGCCGAAGGGCACGTGGTCTGCGGGCGTTGCCGCAACTGCCTGGCGGGCCGGCGGCATCTTTGCACGGCCCCCAAGGGGATCGGGGTCAATCGGGACGGCGCGTTTGCCGAGTACATCTCCGTGCCGGTGACCAACGTCTGGTATTGCGACAAGACCATCCCGACGGATGTCTTGAGCTGTTTCGACCCTCTGGGGAACGCGGCGCACACGGCGCTGAGCTTCAACCTCGTCGGCGAGGACGTGCTCATCACCGGGGCCGGCCCGATCGGCTGCATGGCCGCCGCTATCGCCAAGCAGGTGGGCGCTCGGCATGTCGTTGTCACGGATGTCAATCCGTACCGGCTGGACTTGGCGAAGAAGATGGGGGCGACGCTGACCGTCGATGTTCGGAACGCGTCTCTGGCCGACGCCCAGAAGCAGCTTGGCATGAAGGAGGGCTTCGACGTCGGCATGGAGATGTCGGGCAATCCCGAGGCTCTTCGCGAGATGATCGCCAACATGGCTCACGGCGGGAAGATCGCCCTGTTGGGCATCCTGCCCCGCACGGAGATCGAGTGGGATTTCGTCGTGTTCAATGGGTTGACGATCAAGGGCATCTACGGACGCGAAATGTACGAGACGTGGTACAAGGTCACAATGCTGATCCAGGGCGGCCTGGACCTGGGCCCGCTGATCACGCATCGCTTTCACTATACCGACTTTCAGAAAGGCTTTGACGCCATGCGTTCGGGCAACTCCGGCAAGGTCGTCCTGAGCTGGCACGACGAGTAGGGGCGAATAACCATTCGCTCGCAGGGGGCCAATCATCATTCTTTGCCCTCGCGACCGCAGGAGAATACAGATATGTATCGGGATGTGAAGACGCGCCTTTCGGAGCAGTTGGCCGAGATTCGCCAGGCCGGTCTGGAGAAGCCCGAGCGGGTCATCACCAGCCCGCAGAGCAACCGCATCACCACCACTGCGGGCCAGACGGTGCTCAATATGTGCGCAAACAACTATCTGGGTCTGGCCAATCACCCGGAGGTGATCCGCGCCGCTCGCGAAAGCTACGAAAAGTGGGGTTTCGGCCTGGCCTCCGTGCGATTCATCTGCGGCACGCAGCAGATCCACAAGGACCTCGAGGCCGCCGTCACACGATTCCTTGGAACGGAGGACACGATCGTCTACGGCTCGTGCTTCGACGCCAACGGCGGCCTGTTCGAGACGCTGCTGGGCCCCGAAGACACGATCATCAGCGACCAGTTAAACCATGCCAGCATCATCGACGGCGTCCGGCTGTGTAAGGCCCAGCGGCTGCGCTTTGCCAACAGCGACATGGCCGATCTGGAGGAGCAGCTCAAGGCGGCCCGATCCTCGCGATTCCGGCTGATCGCCACTGACGGTGTCTTCTCGATGGATGGTTATATCGCCAAGCTCGACGCCATCTGCGAGCTGGCCGACCGCTACGACGCGATGGTCATGATCGACGACTGCCACGCCACAGGGGTCATCGGCGCCACCGGCCGGGGTACGCCGGAGTATCGGGGCGTCATGGGGCGCGTCGATGTCATCACGGGCACATTCGGCAAGGCGCTCGGCGGCGCCAGCGGCGGCTTCACTTCCGGGCGCAAGGAGATCATCGCGATGCTGCGGCAACGCAGCCGGCCGTATCTGTTCTCCAACACGCTGGCCCCGGCGGTGGCGGCCGGCTCGATCAAGGCGATCGAATTGTTAAGCCCATCGGCACACGCAGGGGCGACGCATGCGTCGCCCCTACTCGCGCGGCTGGCCGACAACACGCGGTACTTCCGCGACCGGATCGCCAAGACGGGGCTGAAGGTGCTGCCCGGCGACCATCCGATCGCGCCGATCATCCTCGGAGAGGCAACGCTGGCTCAGGAGATGGCTCAGCGTCTGTTGGCCAAGGGCCTCTACGTGATCGGCTTCTCGTTCCCGGTCGTCCCCAAGGGGCAGGCGAGGATTCGCACGCAGGTCTCGGCCGCGCACACGCGAGACGACCTGGATTTCGCGGTCGAGAAGTTCACCGAAGTCGCAAAGGAATTGGACATCAATACGTAGAGGCGAATGTCCATTCGCCCTTACCATGTTGATTCTCGCGAGGATAGGACGATGACCGGTGAGCTGAATCGCCGTGACTTTCTCGGAGCCGCTGGTACGGCGGCTCTCGCCCTGCCATTCACAGGGACGCTGCGAGCGCAAGATGTGCCGATGGGCATGCCCGCCGAGTGGTACAATCCGCCCGTGGAGTTCTCGCAGGCGCCGTTCTGGTTCTGGAATGATGACCTGTCCGAAAAGGAGTTGCTTCGGCAGATCGAGGATTTTCGGGCGCACGGCGTTCACGCCTTTCTGATCCATCCACGAGCCGGGCTGCCCCGATCTATTGGCTGGATGAGCGATCGCATGATCGACCTGATGCGATTTACCATCGAGCGGGCTGCCGAGCGCGACATGTGGGTGATCCTCTACGACGAAGGGATGTATCCCAGCGGCTCATCGAGCGGACAGGTGGTCGCGGAGAACCCCGCCTTCCGCACACGGGGTCTGGTCTGCATCGACCTGGACGAAGCGACGCCGGGGACCGAGGTGCAAGGCGTGCGCATCGATGTCGAGGGCAGGCCCGACCTGGCGGCCGACCAGACGCTCGTGGCCCTGACCCGTCGCAAGAGCAACGGCCATCGCCTCGCCATCGTCGACCGCCCGGCGCGCGAGGGCCGCTCGACCATTCGAGGTCTTCACTTCGTCCAGGACGACCCACCCCGCCGGGCCGACCGGCGAGAGGTTCCAGAGAACCAGCCGCCCGGAGCGGACATCCTCAATCCCGAATCCGTGGCGTGCTTCATCCGACTCGTCTACCAACGATTCTACGACGAGTTTGGCGACCGCTTTGGCAAAACGGTAAAGGCCATCTTCACCGACGAGCCGTCGCTGCTGGCCCGGGGCGCCGAGCGAAGCATGGTCCCTGGAACCACCGGCATTCTCGAACATATCAATCGCTTCCTGGGTCACGACTTCACCGAGCACCTGCCAACGTTGTGGTATGCAGATGAGCCCGATGCCGAGCGGCGCCGTCGCGACTACAACCGTGCGATCCAGGCGCGGCTGGAAGAGACGTTCTATCGCCCCATCTCCGAGTGGTGCGGCGCGCACGGCGTCGCTCTGACGGGCCATCCGATGGCCCCGGACGACATCGGCCATCTGCGTCATTTCCACATCCCCGGCCAGGACATCGTCTGGCGTTATATCGAACCGGGCAAGCCCAGCGCGCTCGAAGGCGCTCAGTCCACGCAGGGCAAATGCGCGTCCTCAGCAATGATCCACCTCAAACGCCGCCGCAACCTGAACGAATTCTGCGGCGCCTATGGGCACAACTTCACCTTCGAGGAGATGCAGTGGCTGGCGAACTGGCTGCTGATTCGCGGGTGCAACCTGCTCGTTCCACACGCGTTCTACTACTCCATTCGCGGACCCCGGATCGACGAGCGGCCGCCCGATGTCGGGCCCAACAGTCCGTGGTGGGCGCAGTTCAAGCCGTTCGCACAGGCGACGTCGCGACTCTGCTGGCTGAACACCGACGGCGTTCACGTCTGCTCGCTGGCCATCCTGGGAACCAACGACTACCTGCCCTGGCGGGCGGCAAAGGTCTGCTTCCAGCATCAGCGCGATTTCAACTACCTCGAAGCGCGACACCTGTGGGAGGACGCCCGCATTGACTCCGAAGGCATCCATCTGGCGGGAATGCACTACCTCGCCTTGATCGTTGAGGATGATCCGCCCTCACAGGCCAACAACGCCATGGATGTCATGGCCCAGGCCGGAAGGCTGATCCGCTGGAAGGAGGTGACGGAGCCGACCGAGTTTGTCGACGCCATCGACAGGTTGATTCCGCCCGATATCGAGGTCTCGCCGGAAACACCGGATCTGCGAGTCCGACATATGCGAAAGCAGGACACCGATTACTACATGCTGTTCAACGAAGGCGAAGGCAATCTGAACGTACGACTGCGACTTCTGGCGAAGGGAAGGCGGACACTGCTCGATCCCACGACCGGGAGTCAGAGGTCCGTAACAGGCGACGAACCACTTTCGCTGGCCCGTCACGCAATGCGCGTGCTGGCCGTGCAACAGCACTGACGCAAGAGTGTTATAGGCCCACCCGGCGCCGGGCGGCGCCGGCCGAATCGATCGCGGCGTGCCAATTGCCCGGATCGTTGCCGTATGCGCCGGTTGCCGTGCGCGTCAGTGACAGGCCCGTTCCCGCCGCCTCGGCAGGCCATGGGTCCTGCCCATCGGCAAAGGTCTCATGCTGAAGACCGTTGCTGTAGCTGACGCGGTCCACCACGATCCATCGACGCTGTCCGTCATCGTCGAGATCACCCGGCCTGTCGAGCCGGATCGTCTGCCCGATATTGTCGAGCGAGCCGGCGCCCCATTCGAGAATCACCGGCGTGCCCGCGATACGATAGGTGGCTTCGAAGACCGCACGATTCGTGACTACCATCAGGTACTGACCCGGCGCCAGCGTTATGGGCAACTCGTCCGGGAAGAGCAGTTCGATCGCGGCACCACCGTCGCCGACAAACCGCCACGGAGCGTTCCGATCGAAATCGTAGACAGTCACATCGGAATCGCTGATGTTCAACAGCTCGACGTACTCGACGCCCTGTGAGACGCTCGGATGGTACATAATCTCGCTGATGACCATCGGCCCGATCCTTGGACCGCTGTTGGCCTCTCCCGGCGTCGGCTCTGCCGTCTCAACGAATTCGACCACTCCGGTACTCATCTGATGGCGGCCGAAGGTTGCGCCCCTGTCGGAGGCTCCGAACGTCTGTCGTTCGGCGTAACCGGTCAAGACGCCGTCCCAGCCGGAGTGGAGGTGTACCGTCTCTCCGTACCGGCTCAGACCGAATGGACTGCGACATCCGGGGTCATTCTCATTGCCGAAATGCTGGTCCTCCGTAAACACGACATACCCATCGGGCGGAATCACCGTGCCTGAAGGAATCTCATAACGCGTCAGGTCGTTGCCGCTGTCGCTGAGGAACCAGCCGCTGATGTCGATGACCAGATCAGTCGTATTGTGCAACTCGATCCAATCGGGTCCGACGCCCTGGGAGTTAGCCATGACCTCGTTAATAACCACCGTCCCGAGGGCGGGAAGCTGTCCGGCGTCGTCGAAGGCCGGCGAGCCGCCCATGGCGGCGCTCGGCCGCCAGGCGATTTGGCAGTTCCAGACGCTGGCGGCGGTCCCGGCCGGATCGGTAGCCGTCAGGGAGAAGCCCATGCCGTCGGTGATGGGATACCAATCGTCGCTGTACGTGAGACTCTGCACGATCGCGCCGGCGGCATCCCTCAGTTCGATCCGCTCGCCCGCGTTGCTCAGGCCGCCCGAATACTGTCCGATGACTGGCAAGCCGGGCCCATACACCGCATCGAAGGCGGCAATGTCCTCAACGAGCAACACATACTCGCCCGGAATCACATCGACATCGGGAAACGTGAATTGTATCCCGTCGGCAAACCGGGCCAGGTTCAGGTTGATGGTCTCGTCACCGATGTTGGTCAGTTCGACGAACTCGGCGTTCGGATCGGTCGGATGGTACATCAGTTCGCTGATCCGCAGGTTCTCGGCGACCGGGCCGACGGCGAAGGTCGCCTCGTTCAAGGCGCTCCAGACGCCGTCGAGCCGGGCACGGGCTTTGACATGCGTGCTGGCGGTCAGAGGGATCGGCTCGGTGTAGAGGACGGCCTCCTCCGGCGGCTCGGCGGCCACCTTGTCCGCCACATCCAGCTCGGCGACGATCAGGAAATCGGAACTGGTCGGCGAGTTGTTCAGCCCATGAATGGCCAGCAGATTGGCGCCGCCTCGCAAACGGTCGATGTGCGAGGAGATGTCGATGGACTCAAAGACGATCGCGGCCTCGTCGGCATGCGAGCTGCTGGCGAGGGAGTTCCAGGCCGGTTCCCCCTGGAAGTTCCGCCGGGCCACTTCGACTCCGTTGAGATAGGCGATGAACCCGTCATCGTATTGGACCCGGAGCGTCATCGTGCGCAAAGCATCCCGGTTGCCGGAGAACTGAAAGGGAATGCGGATATAGCATGAGCCGTTGATGTTGTCCATCTGGTCGCCCACATCGATCCCGATATACGGCTCATACCCGGTGCTGCGTTCGTAGCCGACGCCGCCGGGCAGGCCGTCGGTGGGCCGCCATGTCGAATCATCGAAGGTGCGCAATGCAGTCCAGTCGCCCCCGTCCGGTCCGGTCGGAACATGGGCCCGTTTCGGGTCGCCGCGTTTGACCAGCGTGGTCACGGCCGGCTCGACGACGGCTGAAGTGCCCGCCGGATCGGTCCCGTCAAGCGTATAGTAGACCGGCATGTCTGCGCGCGGTGCGGCCAGGGCGAGCCAATCGCCGGCGGCCACGTGCCCACCCTGCTGATGGGCCCCGTTGACAACGAACGTCGGGCCGTCATACGTATACAGCCCCTCACGGATACAGGCGTCGAGGAAGACCCGCTGCCGATTCGGGGTCCACCCGCTGATGATGTACGTGTTCATGTTCGGAATGACGCTGCGCAACTCGTCGCGCATCTCCAGAAAGCGTCGACGGACGTTCTCTTCGGTCAGGGCGCCGCCGTTGTGGAAATGCTTGTAGAGACGGTCGGCGAAGAGTCGGCGAAAACCGTCGTTGGCCTTCAAGGCTCGAAATAGAATGCCGTTGGCATTGCTCTGCGAGTTGAGTTCGCCGATCCGGTCGACATAGAGCTGGCCGGACTCGAAGGTGCCTTCGGCGTCCCAGACAAAGAACTTCCATTGCCCGGTCTCGGAGCGCTCGGCGGCGGCCGCCCAGTTGTTCTGCGGCCAGTCCCAGTCGTTCGGCCAAAGGCGGATGATGAGGTAGTCGATAAAGGATGGAATATCGAGCTGGCGGGCCATCTCTGCATAGTTGCCCGCAAGGCTCAGATTCTGTGTACGGGCAAAGTCAAGCATTCGATTCCACGCAGCGGTATTGCCGTCGCGGATACCGCTCATGGTCATCACGTCCCACGGCGTATCGCTGTCGAACCACTCCTGGCAGACCTCGTCCTTGATGTGTTCGGTAGGATTGAAGTATCCCTTGTACTGTCCATTGATGAAGAGATTGGCGAAACGCCCGACGGCGGCCCGGCTGCCCATGTCCGCGTGCAGCCGGCGAAGAAGCTCGTCCTTGACGAAGGGATTGCTCCGGTCGTTGTGTCCGGCACGCAGGACGATGCTGGGAAACCGCTCGATGTCCGACTCGGGGAACAGGGGATATTCGAGCCGATTCGATCCGTAGCGGCCTCGGAAATAGAGTCTCAGACTGAACTTGCCATATCCCGACCAGTACCCGTTCTGACGCTCATATCGCGGACGCGTGTAGTCGCTGCCGTGGATGCGCAGCCCGCAGTCGATCTGGAAACCCGCGTTGTCCTCGGGCATGATCCACTCACAGGAGACGGGCCGTTCCAGGCTTCGGTTCAGGACATTGTTGTGGCTGTCGGGCCCGCTTGAGGTCCAGACCCCATTGACGTAGCTGCCACCGACGATGGCCATGACGCCGTCGGGTTCATAAAGCGACTTGCCGGAGTCGCCGACGATCGAGATCATCGGCAGGGAGCGAACGGTCGGCGGGGCATTGAAGATATATGTATTCGTGTAGACCCGGGTCGGTTTCCATCCCGGCTTGACGGCCATGACCCGCAGGCACATTGTCGTCCGCACCAGCATCGGTCCGGCATACGGCCGGCCCGGCGCAAAACGCCGACCGATCTCATCGTCGGGCACGGCGCCGTCGGTGGTATACAGGATTTGGGCGTCCTCGGTCGGGCATGTGATTGTCAGAATGAATGGCTCGTCGTAGAACCCCCGCTCGTGGCTGAAATGAAGGGGACCCACCTCGCCCAGATAGCCGTCATTGTTCGGCGTTCCGGGGGTCGGCTCGCCGAAGAAGCGCAGGGTATCGCCGGCATCCGGATAGCGTCCGAAGGACACGTCGGGACTCTGCGGTCCAAAGGTCAGGCTGTCCAGAAGGGTCCGCCCGTCGGTGGCGACCAGGAGGACCTGTTCGCCTGAGGCGTCCAGCCTGAAGTTCGCGTGCAGCCATCGCGTGCCATCCCCACCATCAGCCCATATGATAAGGTACCCTTCAGGTGGAATGACAGTCTTGGTCGGTTCGTTGTCGGGAAACCGCCACTGGGTGGGCTTGTCGGGATCGTCGGTCAGGTACATCCCGGCCACGTCCACGGGTGTTCGACCGGCGTTGTAGATCTCGATCCAGTCGCTGTAATTGCCTTGCAGGTCTGTCACGATCGTCGCATTGGACGCCATCACCTCGTTGACAAACAGCAAGGTTCGAACCGGCCGGATCTCCTCTGTCAGACCAGTCGAGCCCTCAGTCGCCTCCACCCGATGGACCAGGCCGGCAAGCAGAACTCCATGAATTAGGTACAACACAATCGGCTTCAACATGCTTGGTCCTTGCGTGGCACAATACACCGTCACAGGCATCACTATGGCCCTGAACGCCTGCCCCTGAAGGAATATCGGACGGCCGAGGCCGCCGCATAGCCCCCCCCTGGCCTGTTGTCACATCTCCTCACGGACACTGCGGACGCCTCTTTGAGTATACCAAAATCCCAACGAAAAATCGAGTCTTGCATCGATTTGACCGGCTTTCGAGCAAATACCATTGCTCTCACGCACCGGTTCGATTAGGCTTGGGATCAAACAGAGTCTTCTTCTACGCCTTGGATGAATCGACATGCATTCGCAGACAGCGACAACGGCAAGGGGTGTGCGCTCGTACGATGAGTGAAATGCGAGAAGAACTGTTGCAGGAAATCGCCCCGCTCCTGGAGAGGGACAGGCAGGCTACGCTGGGCGAACTGCTGTACGATTGGCGCCCCAGTGATATTGCCGAGATCGTCGAGGTGGTTGACGATGATCGACGGCGTCTGATCTTTGATGTCCTGGAGCCTCCCGTCGCGGCCGAGGTCCTCGAGAAGGTCAACGAGGCTACGCGGGATCGCCTCTTCGAGATTCTTACCGAGCAGGAAATCCATCGCGTCTTCTCAGAATTGGACTGGGATGACGCTGCTGACCTTCTCGCGGAGATGCCCGAGGACGTCGCGGATAAGGCAATCCGCAGCTTGTCTCTGGCGGATCGCCTCCAGGTCCACAAGCTGATGCGGTACTCGGAGGATTCGGCTGGCGGCATCATGGACCCGCTCGTTATCAGCGTCTCCGAGGACGCGACCATTGCGGAAGCCGTCCACAAGATCCGTATGGCGGAGATCGACGAGGATTTTTACTCTGTCTATGTAGTGGACAACGACGGTCGTTTCATCGGAGAGGTTCGTCTTCGGTTTCTCTTGACGCGCCGCGAGAACATGCGGATCGGGGACCTCGTGGACCGGGACACGATTTACGTCCGGACGAAGATGGACCAGGAAGAAGTGCGAAACGTCTTTCGCAAGAACGACCTGATCGTCGTTCCGGTCCTGGACGAGAGTCACAAGCTCGTCGGACGCATCACGGCCGATCGCGTGATCGAAGTGGCCGAAGAGGAGGCGGCGGAAGATATTTACACCATGGCCGGCACGGACCCGGAGGAACTCGATACGTTCTCGGCGTTCCGGGCGGCCCGCATTCGGATGACCTGGCTGCTGCCCTGCCTGCTGGGCACGGGAGTCACGGCGATCGTCATGAATCTCTTCGGCACGCGCGATCCGCGAGTCTATCTGGCAGCGGCGGCGTTCGTTCCGATGATCGCAGCCATCAGCGGCAACGCCGGACTACAAACATCCGCGATCGTCGTCTCCGGGCTGGCCACGGGCCACCTGGTGGCCCTGAAGCTCAGCACCGTGTTCAGCCGAGAGGTGCGAATCGCTCTGCTGGTGGCCGCCGCCTGCGGCCTGGTAGGTGCTGTGATATGCAGTGTCCTGATCCACTACCGCCCGACCCAGAACACAATCGAGCCGGCTCGGCTGGTCTTCGCCTTTGGCATGGCCATGTTCTCCGCCATCATGGTTGCGACGACTCTTGGTCTGTTCCTGCCCTTCGTCTTCCGAAAGATCGGCATCGATCCGGCCATCAGTGCCGGACCACTGGTAACCACGGCCAACGACTCGATCAGCGTGACAATCTTCATGATGCTTGCCATCGGCCTGGCCGGTTGACCGCCTCGACGTCGTGGAATGGCGCCGGACGAAAAAGTGCGGTGCTGACTCAGCGACGCTGCAGGTACTGGCGAATGCTGCGGATCCGCATCTCGAACGTCGGATGTGTGGAGAAGTACTCGCCGAGATCGCTCGGAGCGGACGCCGCCTTCAGTTCAGCCAGTCGCCCGAGCAACCGTACGGAGGCCTGAGGGTCGTAGCCCGCGGCCGCCAGAAGACGCACCCCCAACCTGTCCGCCTCCAACTCGTGATCGCGCGAATACGCGGTCTCCAGGAACTGCACCCCCACCCGCCGCAGCCAGCCGGCCAGAGGCCCTCGCACGGCAGTAGCACGTGAAGCCATCGAGACCGCCGAATTGGCCACGATCCTTTCGATCGCGTGTCCGCTGATGATGTGCCCCATTTCGTGGCCCAGTACGAAGGCCAGTTCGTCACGATTCCCCTCGGACAGCATGACGATGGGACGACTGACGAAGACGAACCCCCCGGGCAACGCAAAGGCGTTCGGCTCGTCGGCGGCAAACATCTCGAAACGGAACGAGCGCTGCTTGTTTGCCACCTTCTCGGCAAGTCGCATCCCCACGGCCCGGACCGCCTCAGCGACCTCCGGATCGGCGTCCAGTTGGAGTTGCTCGCGGGCCTGGCAGGCCAGATCGACGCCGACATCATGCTCGAGTCGGACGAGTTCGCTGTCCGTGGCGGTCATGGAACCCCAGAGCCACCTGGCCTTACGGACTCCGGGAGCAACCTTCCTGCCGAGATGGTAAAACAGACCGCCGGACATATGTCACATTGGGACTCTCAAACAGCACCGCTATCAGTACGTCGCCCGTCGGGCGTCCGGCACGCACTATAGCGTCGAGGCCGACGGCAATCAAAGCAAAAGGTCCGTCCCGGCCCCAACGGGCACTGAAGCACGGCACAAATAGCATTATGGGCCTTTGCGACAGGGTGCCGGCTACACCGTGCAGAGGTCGTGTTAAAACGGGCGAGGAATTAGCCGAGCAGCAAAGGCATCACGCTTGACAACGGCCGGGATTGTCTTATAATGCAGTATTGTAAGGGTTTGTTTCCACAAATCTTACCGTAAGACAGGAGTCGGCGAGTGACCCGTCCGCCCGCTGCGGCTGTTGCCGCGTGAGGGTCGGTGTTCTCGTCTGTTGGAGCACGCAATACGATGACACCAGACCAACCTCTGGACGCCCACAAGGCCCTCGACCACGAACCTCAGATCAACAAGTACTTCCGAGTCGCCATCAAGACGCTGGCCAACGACATCCACCTGAAGGTGGGCCAGGCCCCGAAGCTCCGGCTACAGGGCACGCTCAAAAACACCACCGGGGAGATCCTGACGCCGCAACGCATGGAGGAACTGACGTACGAGATCATGAGCCCGGCGCAGAGGGAGTTCTTCCAACAGAACGGAACGCTCGACTTCGCGCATGAAATCGGCAAAGAACATCGGTTCCGTATTAACGTTTTTCGCCAGCGTGGCCTGGTCAGTCTGGTGGGCCGGCGGGTCAGTGCTCATGTGCCTTCCTTCGAGAGCCTGCACCTGCCACCGGTGCTTGCGAAAATCGCCGAGGCGCACCAGGGCCTGATTCTCGTGGTGGGCGCCACAGGCTCTGGCAAGACCACCACGATCGCCTCGATGCTCGATTACATCACCAGGACACGGGCCTGCCACATCGTAACGGTGGAAGACCCCATCGAGTACCTTTTCAACGACAACAAGGCCATTGTCTCGCAGCGGGAAATCGGGATCGACGTGCCGAACTTCGAGGAAGCGTTGACCTATCTGATGCGCCAGGATCCCGACGTCGTCTTCGTCGGTGAGATGCGTGACGCCCGAACGGTCACGGCCGGAATGCGGGCGGCCGAAACCGGGCACCTGGTCATGGGAACGATGCACTCGACGAACGCCTCCCAGGCGGTCCACCGCCTGCTGGATCTGTTTCCACAGGAGGAACGGGACCTCGTCCGACAGTCCCTGGCGCTGGCCCTCAAGGCCATTGTCAGCCAAGCCCTGCTGCCGTGCATTCGCGAAGAGATCAGCCGGGTGCCGGCCATGGAGGTGATGTTGGCCAATCCGTCCGTACGAAAACTCATCTCCGAGGGGCGGGAGGCCGACCTGCCCAGCGTCATCCGAGGAGCTCAGAGAGAAGGCATGGTGGATCTGACCGACAGCCTCTGCCGCCTCATCCAGGACGGATGGGTCGATCCGAAGGACGCCTATCCCGTGGCGCCCAATACGGAGGAGTTGAAAATGGCCCTGAAGGGGATTCGAACGACGGCCGGAGGGATTCTGTAGAATCGGGCGGCCCGCTCGCATTCGTCGCCGGCCATACGATCGTAACCTTATGGTAATGGAGCATTCAATGCCGGATATGCTGCTGATGGCCATCGAGTACGGGGGGTACGTCTCGATTGTCAAACTCGTCGTCTTTGTGTTGCTGTATCTTCTCTGGCTTCTCCTGGTCCGCTGGTCCGCCGCCGACGCCAAGGGCGTTGACACCAACGTCGGCTTGTGGGTCGGCCTGATTCTCGGGGCCGGGGCCCTGGGCATTCTGCTCTGGTGGCTGATCCCGGTCTTCATTGTCGGTCTGCTGATCTTCCTCCTCGCCATCGGAGCCACCGGCCTGGCCTATGTCCGGCACCGCAACACACGTGTCCTCGACTTCAACCGTGTGCTCACCTTCGAGCATCTCAAGAGTCTCGTCGCGGGCTCGGAGAAGCTCGAGGCGATGGAGAACTTCCTGTTCATCACGGCCAACAACAACGAAGTGCCGAGTCCCGAGCCTCGCACGCCGATGTTCTTCGGTTATCGCACGGCGTACGATCTGCTCACGGACGCCTTGTGGCGCCGCGCCAGCACGATCACGTTCGCGCCCAAGGGAGACAACTACGAGGTGACGTACTACATCGACGGTGCGGCAACCAAGCAGCCCGCCGTTCCGCGCGAGCAGATGGAGCACTTCATCCATTTCGCCAAGGAGCTGGCGGCCCTCGATTCGAACGAGAGGCGCAAACCCCAGAAAGGGAAGTTCCGCACACGGCACAAGAAGGAGAATGCCGACTGGGAGGTTGTGACCGCCGGATCGACCGCCGGCGAACAGGTCCGGCTCAAACACATCTCGAAAGAGCACGATCTGCGAGTCAACCAGTTGGGGCTAACCCCCGACCAGCAGGAGCACTTCGAACACCTGACACAAACGCACCAGGGCGTCTTCCTGATCTCCGGGCCCCGCAAGAGCGGCGTCACGACCACACTCTACGCGTTGCTGAGGAACCACGATGCCTTCCTGAACAACATCAACACCCTTGAGAAACAGCCGGCCACCGAACTACTGAACATCACGCAGAACGTCTTTGCTCTGACGGACACCGGAACGACCACCTACGCCAAGAAGCTGCAATCCATCGTCCGCATGGGACCCGACATCGTCGGCATCGGGGAATGCGAGGAGGCCGAAACCGCCCAGATGGCCAGCATTGCGGCCAAGGACGGCAAACTGCTGTATGTCGTGATGAACGCCGATAACGTCCTTCAGACCCTCGGCAAATGGATCAAGATGGTCGGCGACAAGAAACTGATCGCCGAAACGCTGATCGGCATCTGCAACCAACGAATGATGCGTACGCTCTGCGAAGAGTGCAAGCAGGGATATGCGCCCAACAAGGAGTTGTTGAAGAAGTTCAATCTGCCGGCGGAGAAGGCCAAGGTCCTGTACCGCCCCGGCAAGGAAGTCTACGACAAGCGGGGCAAGCCGTCCGTGTGCGAGAATTGCCAGGGAACCGGATACGTCGGGCGCATGGGCGTCTTCGAGATGATCGTATTGACCGAGGAACTGCGCGCCGCGGTCCGTCAGGTCAAACAGTTGCCCGAACTCGGAATGCAGTTCCGCCGGACCAAGATGCTGTACCTTCAGGAACAGGCCTTGCGAAAGGTGATGGCGGGAAAGACCTCGATCAACGAGATGCTGCGCGTCCTCGCCAGCGCCAAGCAGCAGAGCAACTCGGCAGCGCAATAGCCAAGAATCGGGATCGGCCCCCGGAAGCCGGCCCCTCAGAGAATCGGAGAACGTGGAATGGCCAGTCTGGTAATGCTTGTCATCATCTTGGCCTGTGCGGCCTTGCTGTACCTCAAGGGGACCCTGGTCCAGGGAATCACCATGGTCTTCAATGCGATCATCGCCGGGTTCGTGGCTATGGCCTATTTCGAGACCCTGGCCGCAATGCTCGTCGGCTATGCCTCGGGCGTTGCCGCATGGTCGCAAACGATCTGCTTCCTTCTGCTGTTCGTCCTGACTCTGGCCGTGCTGCAAACGTTCGCCCTTCAGATCGGCAAAGAGAAGGTCGATATGGGCCTTTGGCCCGAGCGAGTCGGCAGGGTCGTCTGCGGCGTGATTCTCGGATACGTCATCACGGGGCAACTGCTCGTGGCTCTCGCCGTCGCCCCACTGCCAAGCCAGTATCCATACCCGAGGTTCGCCGATCGCAATCCGGACCCGTCCAAGCCGAGCGCTCCATTGTTCAGCCCCGACGGGTTCGTGACCGGGCTGTTCGGAACGATCAGTGAGGGCAGCTTTGCCACGATGGGAGACCCGAAGAGCTTCGCAGTA
>Ga0209722_1001179_pt1 | contig 23960 bp, 16 predicted proteins | sample BioC12SIPDNA_2_FD_185745 | JGI IMG/M metagenome (GOLD analysis project Ga0209722, IMG submission 185745) | Anaerobic biogas reactor microbial communites from Washington, USA - Biogas_R1_A C12 SIP DNA (SPAdes) (version 2) | ecosystem: Engineered > Bioreactor > Anaerobic > Unclassified | place... | reverse complement strand
TAGCGGAGCTCTACTCACCATCACCCATAATTACACATAGATGTAATAAACAAGAGATGGGCTGTCCGTAATCAAAATGAAATAGTGAGATAACAAGCGATATTTGAAGTTTAGCTTAGTTTATTAAAGGAGGAATGTTTAACCATTCTAAAAGAACATATGCCGCAAAAAGATTTTGAAAAGCTGCAATTTGCAGAAGCACCTGAGGATTTTTTGAAAGCAGTAAAATCTTCTAAAATAAACCAGTTTTAATTTAAATGTACGGGATAAGTCCAAGGAATCATCCCCAATTACATCCATAAAGGTCTCGAGATATGTGTCGGGATGCCCAGAAAGTTTGCGCGAAAGGAGCTCGCAGTCGAGAATATGAATAACAAAGAAATACCGAAAGAAGCAATTCAAGCATCGAAAATTATAGAGGAGCTACTCGATAGTATATTAGTGGGTATATATTTGTACGGTTCTGCTGTTATGGGAGGATTACGCATTAATAGCGATGTAGATATTTTGGTTGTAATAAATCGTAGTTTATCTGAAAGAACTCGAAGAGATCTTACAGACAGACTAATGCTTATATCTGGGAAAATAGGAAACACAAAAGATATGAGACCTCTTGAAGTTACAGTCATTAATCAAAAAGATATTATTCCTTGGCATTTTCCTCCCAGATATGAATTTATGTACGGCGAGTGGCTAAGAGAGCAGTTTGAAAAGGGAGATATTCCTGAGCCGACTTATGATCCGGATTTAGCAATACTTTTAGCACAACTAAGAAAAAATAGTATTAACCTTTTGGGACCAAAGGCAACAGAAGTAATTGAGCCTGTGCCGATGACAGATATTCGAAAAGCAATTAAAGAATCGTTGCCCGGGTTGATAACTAGCATTAAAGGTGACGAACGCAATGTGATTTTAACTTTAGCCAGAATGTGGGTGACAGCATCTACTGGTGAAATCAGATCAAAAGATCTGGCAGCTGAATGGGCAATACCTCAATTACCTTATGAGCATGCCATTTTACTTGACAAAGCAAGAAAGGCTTATCTAGGAGGGTATATTGATAAGTGGAAAGGAATGGATTCTGAGGTGACTGAACTCGTTAATAATATGAAGAAGTCTATAGAGTCTTCCCTTAATCTCTAAAAGGCTGGTGTTGAGAATTCCATTGATAGGTTCTCTCATACCGAAATTTCTTAAAATGGTCAAAAACCGCTGGATATGTTCCCGTCTACCGATAGTTCCAAAAATGCTGCTGATATGTTTCCACAGACGGGCAAAGTAATATGACATCAATGCCATCAACTCGAGCCATGTTGAGGCGGTTACTTTGCTTGTCAAGGAGCGATAGCGACGCCGAGAAGCAATAGTAGCGCCCATGTCAGGAATGTCAATGAGCACAAACGAAGTTAAGTGTGATTAGCGATTGATATTTCACGTGTTGTAAAAGCACCGATTGAGGAGATTTTTATTCTTGAGTAGATACAATTTTGACTTATGGAAACCGTCAACTGACTATACGTGCTGGAGCATATAAAAGAATTACCCTTTTGAACCTTAATGCAAAACTACTATCATAGTAGTAATAGAATTAACCTCTGCAGTTGCTGTTTTTACAGTTTCTCACCCTGAACTAGCATAGTGATGAGATTGGAATAGGGTGGAAGGCAGATTTCAACGCAGGAGGGAGGGACTTCGGTTTATGAAGGTAACAGAGTTGTTTCTAGGAAGCAGGTCATGGATAGGTCTACTAATCATGTCGCTGCTTTTCTTCATATTTGTAGCAATGATTACAGGTAGTGTACCGCCTAAACAACGGGCGTGCCCGGGCGATTCGCTTGATGCTTTTCTGTCCCATATGAACAATCGCATTCCTGCTCTGATGAGGCAACACCAGATTCCGGGTTGCAGCATCGCTTTGGTACAGAACCATGAAATAGCTTGGCTTCAAGCATACGGATATGCTGATCTGGAAACCGGCAGGATTATGACCTCTGATACCCAAATGCGGGTTCAGTCCATATCAAAATCAGTAACTGCATGGGGGGTTATGAACCTGGTCGAGCAAGGTGCGATCGATTTGGATGCCCCTGTATCTCAGTATCTGAAAAGCTGGAGACCTCCAGAGAAGGATCATGCGTTGGGAACAATCACGGTTCGTCATCTCTTAAGCCATACCGCGGGATTGCCCCTGGGGGATGTGTTTACCACCTATTCTCCTGATGAGGAAATGCCTTCGCTCAAAGAAAAGCTCACGCAGGAAGTTGTTCTGGAGGATGAACCTGGTATTGGATTCTCTTATTCCAACACCGGTTACAATCTGTTGGAGCTTCTCATCGAGGAGGTGACCGGACTGGATTTTTCCGAATATATGCGAAGGGAGGTTTTTCTGCCTCTGGGCATGAAAGGAGCCTCCTTTAACTGGGACAGCACTATGATGCCTGCTCCTCCTACTGGATACGATCTGAATGGTAAACCCGTGCCGGTATACGTCTATCCGGAGAAAGCTTCGGGCGGACTGTTTGCCACCGCATATGATATAGCTAGGTTTACAATGGCTGGTATGGGGGACAATCCTGTGCTTAGTACCGAAAGCATAGAGCGTTTATATAAACCTGTAAGTGACAAAATCGGAATTTACGACCTGGTATTTGATGCATACGGCTTGGGACACTATATTGAGAAACTACCTAACGGCATGCTGTCCATTTCCCATGGGGGTCAAGGCAGCGGCATTATGACTCATTTCCAAGCAGTTCCAGAGACAGGCGATGGCATTGTGATCCTGACCAATAGTCAAAGGAGCTGGCCCTTCATCGCTTATTTGCTAACGGATTGGGCACAGTGGAGAGGCTTTCCATCTGTTGGAATGGGAAAAATCATTTGGGGGCGCTATGCTCTGAGTGCAATAATAGGAATGCTAATGGCCGTGGCATTCATGCTACTTTTACGAGTGCTGGCAGCATCCTGCAGAAGAAAGTTGGCACAAAAACAGTTTGAATATTATGGCATACAATGGACTCAAGTGACGGTAGCACTTGCGATCATTGGCCTTATGCTTTGGTGCGCTAGGCAAAAGTATTTGTTTTTGACATCGGTATTTCCAATACTATCCTACTGGCTGGGTGCTGCTCTGCTTATTTTTGCTGTCGTGCTGTTGTTACACGGCATCTTGTTGGGTACCAAGACATCAGCAGGAACTATCAGCAACCTGAACAAGTAAATATATACGATAGGGTCATGGTCAAGGATTAAAACTGGGCAATGTTCATCAGACATACCATGTGGAGATTATTTTACTACAAAAATATTGATGATTATTGTTCTACTATTTTACAATATAGTAGATAATGTAAATATTAGAAATTGTAGAAATGTACTGGTTATTTGTAGGGCTATTTAATAAATACCATTTAAGCAATGGTTTATTTGTAGGAGAGATTATGGAAGCATCCTCCCTTTTATTAATTGCCTCCCTCGGATCTATTGCAGTCTTGTTGATGCTGTATGCCTATATCTATACGTTTGAGCGCAAACATTTTATGGTGTTATGGTTTGCCGGCTGGTCTATCATTGCATTTAATTTTTCACTTGATGCATTCGTCCCAAATTTGCTAAGGCACAATGAACCGATTTTCTTTCTAAGCCTAAGTTCCTTTTTCTGCGCAAATCTTCTCATTTCATGGGGAACACTGTTATTCCTGAAAACTAAAGTCAAAGCAGCGAATCTTTTCGGAATCGGAATGATATGGTTGATCATATTCGTTGCTTTCGCAATGCAAAACTTGTCTGCCTTGCGTATGATTCAATACACGCATTTATCGGTATTAGCGTTATACTTCCTGGTAGGAATTGTTATGATCAGATCGACCAAACAATACGGAAGACTCGTTCTGGTATTAGGTTTGTTAGATCTAGCCTGGGTCAGCAATAACCTGGTTTTCTCTTATATTTTGAAAGTGCCTGATATGGCTCCCTATGTTATTTCACATATTATCTTGCTGTTAAATGCTGTTGGTCTGATCCAGCTCTATTTTAAGGAACAGAAGGAAGCGGTTCGGGAAGGACAGGATTACATAACATACCTCACGTTCCATGACGGATTAACGGGATTATATAATAAGACCTATTTTGACAATAAACTCAAAGAACTGGATAACAACCAAGAGTATCTGCCTATTTCCTTGATCGTCGGGGATATGAACGGGCTGAAGTTTGTTAACGATGTTTTTGGGCATCGTGAGGGTGATCATAGGCTGAAAAGAATGGCGCTCATTATTCAACAATCCTGTCGCCCAAATGATATCATCGCCAGATGGGGCGGTGATGAGTTTGCCATTATTCTTCCGAATACGGATAATAAAACAGCTAATGCTATTCGAGATAAGATCCGCGCAGCTTGTGATAGCTTTCAGGGGGCTGATCTTATGTTGGGTTTATCCTTGGGAGTAGCCACTAAGACGGATGGAGAAACCAGCTTGTCCCTGGTATTGAAGGAAGCGGAAGAATTAATGTATCAGGTTAAGCTGACGGAAAGCAGAAAAGTAAGGGGAGCTATCGCGGAAACCCTGATAAAAGTGTTGCAGGAAAACAATTACGAAATGAAAGCGTACATAGAAAGACGACAAAGGCTTGCAAAAGAGTTTGCAGGGGTTCTTGGTTTTTCTCCGGAAATCCTGGATACTCTGATACAAGCTGCAACTTTTCAAGATATCGGCAAAATTGGCATATCAAAAGATATTCTTCGAAAAATGACCCCTCATGATGATGTGGAAGAGCTGATCATGAGAAAGCATGTTGAAATTGGTTATCGTATAGCCCAAGCTTCCGTAGAATTGGCCCATCTCGCCGATATAATATTATATCACCATGAGTGGTGGAACGGCGAGGGATATCCGCACGGTCTCAAAGGAGAAGAGATTCCACTTATATCACGCATAATATCAATTTTAGATGCTTTTGATGTTATGACCCAGCAGCAGCATAACAAACCAGCCATGACTATAGAAGAAGCTCTACGGGAACTTCATCACAAAGCAGGTAGCCAATTTGATCCCTCTTTGGTTCGGATCTTCATTCAAATGATGAATGGAACGTCCGCCTCTAAGGAATTTGATTTGAGCAGTTGAGAATATGCGTTACATAAGAAGTTCGGACATCCTGAGGTGATGGACAATTTATGGAGTTTAATGAAAAACTACAGGAACTAAGAAAGCAAAGGAACTTAACCCAGGAACAACTCGCAGAGTTCCTGTGTTAAGGAAAGCAAATAAAACTCATAGTTGGCCATACTGCTACTAGTCAAATCGCGTGAATGAGTAACCCTTGGAAAGCAGATGTACCAGAGAGGTTTTATAACGGATTTGGACAACAAATATAAAGGGAGAGGGGGGAACTGGGTGATAGGAGCAATTATTGGGGATATAGTTGGCTCACGATTTGAGTTTAATAATCATAGAGATAAAGACTTCGAGCTATTTACGGAAGACTGCCGGGTTACAGATGATAGCATTATGACTCTTGCCGTTGCAAAAGCCATTATGGAGACAGAGAAAATAATCAAACCTTTAACTGGCGGATACAATAGCGATTATTATACGCTAATCGAAAAAATGACCATTAAATACATGCAGGAAATTGGGCGCAAGTATCCTAATTGCGGATATGGTACGATGTTTTCAAAATGGATTCTTAGTGATGACCCCCAACCTTATAACAGTTTTGGAAACGGTGCAGCGATGCGGATAAGTCCGGTAGGGTTCGCTGCCAGGACAGAGAGTGAAGCTTGCCGACTATCTGAAGCTGTAACCGGAGTGACACATAATCATGATGAGGGGTTAAAGGGTGCAGAAGCTACAGCTGTAGCAATCTATATGGCTCGTATTGGATCTACCAAGAAAGAGATACGCGAAAGAATTGAGCTCAATTACTATTCTTTGGATTTCACAATTGATGAAATTAGGGATTCTTACCAATTTAACGAGACATGCCAAGATACAGTACCACAAGGCATTGAAGCATTCCTGGAATCAACATCTTTTGAAGATGCCATTCGCAATGCGATTTCCATAGGTGGCGATAGTGACACATTAGCTGCTATTACCGGTGCGATCGCCGAGGCTTACTATGGAGTTCCTGGAATCATAAAAGAAAAGGCATTTTCCTATTTAGATGATGAACTACTATCCATTGTTGATGATTGGTCTAAATTCATAGGTAATGAATCCACCTGATTATTGACTTAGGTCAAAATAATTTTCATTAAGCCATGCTACAATAAACTCGTAATGAACGAGATTAGGAAAGAGGTGGATATCGTGTCAAAGCCATTAACATTTGATCAAGCCAAAGAAATGCATTGGAAGACTTTGGAACAGTATGTGCCGGTCGTATCACGAGTTCATGGGGACAATCACCCGGAATTTCATGAAGTTCGTCAATTATTTGATGCGATCAATGAAAAAATAAAACAAGCCGGGCCAAATAAACCTGATTTAAACGAAGAATTTGCCAAGCTGCGTGATATCACTCGTGATTACACGGTGCCGGGGGATGTCTGTGAAAGTTATGAAGCTGTTTATGTGATGTTAGCCGAAATAGATAAGGCGTATAATGGTTAAAGTTAGAGATCACATGTTACAATATGGGGTGTACCACGATAGTCAATATATGACTATGAGGTACATCCCTATTTATATGGCAGGACAATGAAGAATACGGGTTGCTAGAACGCCATCACCTTTTTACCTTATATGGGGAGGCTGGGAATATGTACTACTCCACACATTACACATCTCCGGTGGGGGATATATTGCTGGTAAGCGATGAGAATAGCATTATCGGTCTATGGATAGGCGAGCAGAAATATATGGAGAAAACTATGCCCCATGACATCATCGCAAAGGATGACCTGCCCGTACTTCAAGAGGGTGTAGCTTGGTTGGATGATTATTTTGCTGGTAAGAAACCGAAGTTGTCCAGGCTGTCACTTGCACCGACAGGAAGCGAGTTCCAACAGCAGGTATGGAGAATCCTTACCGAAATTCCCTATGGTGAGCTAACAACATACGGTAAAATTGCGAAAGAAGTGGCTCAACGTATGGGAAAGGCTAGAATGTCTGCGCAAGCGGTAGGTGGAGCTGTCGGACACAATCCAATCTCTATCATTATACCTTGCCATCGTGTGGTAGGCGCCAACGGTAGTCTGACCGGTTACGGAGGCGGAATGGAGAAGAAGATCAAGCTTCTAGAGCACGAAGAAGTGGATATGACCGGATTATTTGTGCCGAAAAAAGGGACTGCGCTATAGAGACCACATTATTTTAACATGAAGGAGGGTTAGCGTTTATGAGTGATAATAGAGTGAAAAAGGCCCCCCCCTCCATCGACGAATGGCTCAAAGAAGCCAAAGCCCATCAAATGGCTACCCGATCAGGGATGTTTTTGATCCACAATGGGGTGGTGCGGGAGACTCCCAAGGCCCAAGTGCGCCAGGGAATTGATGATGGTTCAGTGGTAACGGGAATGGAATTCAGCTACGATGCAGCCAAAGTGGATAAAGTGATCACTGAGACTTTGAATATGGAAGGGATCTTCCACGTAAAGGTATGGCTCAATGAGGGGCAACTTGAGGTGGGGGATGACATCATGTATGTGCTGATCGGCGGTGACATCCGACCGCGTGTTATCGATGCTCTACAATTCCTGGTAGGAAAGATCAAAAATGAATGTGTCATAGAGATTGAAAAAAAGCGTGATTTCTTTTAAATACATTTCAGCTTACGATTTTGAACCTATGAACGGCCCCAATTGGCAACTTAGCAGTATTTAGGGCGAACAATACGGAACTTAACAAAAAGGCAGGAATATTTGCTGACATAGGTAAGATGACGACTTGGAATAGGAGAGAAAAAAATGGCGGTAGGCAGCAGGGACAGATTGATTATTGCTGGGTCAGGACGGGTGGCGTTCTTTATTTGTCGATTTGCCGCAATGGTAGGCTATCAGGTTACGATCCTCGACCATGAAGCAGAGACACTCACTTGGGAAAGATTTCCTGATGCCAGTGAACTGAAGTTGGGAGACGAAGTACAACTGCTACAAGAATGTGATATCGATACTGATACCAGTATAATCATTGTCACCCAACACCATGAGAATGATGAAGCTGCTTTGCTGGCAGTGATAGAATCACCGGCTAGATATATCGGAATCTTAAGTAATAAAAGAGCCGTTGCTTCCTATGCGAACAAACTAACATCCCTAGGAGTCTCCGATGAAGCTATGTCTCGTGTTCATACACCGATTGGCCTGGATATAGGGGGGAGCACAGCTGCGGAAATAGCTTTGGCGGCAGTTGCGGAACTACAAGCAATAAAATATCATCGTCCGGCCGGTTTCATGGTTGTTAAGCAAAGAAGTAAACGCACCTTTCGCGATAGAGACGAAAAGTATTGATAGTCGGTACTAGAAGCAATCCTTTCTAATGATGTCAAAGTTTCAGATATTCCATATCATTAATAACCATCTCTAAATGCTGCACTTAACACCCCCTAGTCTTATGAATCTTAGCATTTTGATTGTTAGTTGGTTGGCCAGTATGAACATTACAATGCCAATTTTGTTTAACACACCATCAACAGATTGAGGGAGCGTTTACATCATAAATGTTGAATTGTAGATTGCTGTGTATCGTGTTTAGAAAAAATGATCTATAATTATAAAGAAAAAGGGCAATCGGTCTATTGGGATACTAACGCTGACTCCGGTGTTTTTCAAAACAGAATATCTCCGAGCCCCGATTACCTACGGGTTAACTATGGTAGCGAGGCCTGGGCCAGGAGCCCACAGGGTTGTTAGATAAATCTCACAACCTCCACGTATGGAAAGGAGAGTAATACTTCATAAATTATGCTTCCTATTTCCGTGCAAGTAGGGAGCATTTTGATTTGGTTATACCTATCTGATTTGAGCAAGATGACAGCGATGAGGAGGATGACGGTATGCAGTCTATAAGAGTTGAGGATGCGGTTGGAACGGTTCTGTGTCACGACCTTACCAAAATAGTCCCCGGTGAGTACAAGGGGCCAGCCTTTAAAAAGGGACAGATCATTACCGAAAAGGATATTCCTGAATTGCTCAACATGGGGAAATCACATATTTTCGTCTGGGAACTAAAAGAGGGCCAGTTGCATGAGAACGAAGCGGCAGAACGGCTCAGCCGCGCATTAGCCGGGAAGGGGATAGTGTTCACAGAGCCAAGTGAAGGTAAAGTAAGCCTTGTTGCGGAATTCGATGGAATGCTCAGTATCAATGAAGAAATATTGATGCAGGTGAATATGATCGACGATATGGTAGCAGCTACTCAAAGCAATCGACGGCCCATGAAGAAGGGAGATAAGGTAGCATCAGTGCGGGTAGTGCCCCTGCTTATCGCCGAAGAGAAAATACAGCAGGTAGAAGAGCTAACTAAGGAATGCGAAACCATTAGTGTCAAACCTTTTCATCACTTAAAGGTAGGCGTAGTTACTACCGGCAGTGAGGTTTTTCATGGACGCATCGAAGATAAATTTGGCCCAGTAATACTAAAGAAAATGCAGTCTTATGGCTGCCAGATACTTGGACAGACCATCGTTCCCGACGATATGGAGCAGATCACCCGCGCCATTTTAACCATGCAGGATGAAGGAGCAGAGTTGATCCTAACCACCGGAGGTATGTCCGTAGATCCCGATGATCTTACCCCCAGTGCCGTGAGAGCCGCCGGAGCAGAAATCGTTACCTACGGAGCGCCCGTGTTGCCCGGATCAATGTTGATGGTAGCTTATCTGGATGGAATACCGATTTTGGGATTACCCGCCTGTGTCATGTATCATAAGAGTACCGTATTTGATCTGATGTTACCCACCGTATTAGCAGGGGAGCGTATCAGCAAAGCCATGGTAGCCAGGTTAGGCCTGGGAGGACTGTGTTTGAACTGTGAAGTATGCCGCTACCCAGTATGTACTTTCGGGACCGGTGCTTAATAGAAAAGGAGCTAATATTATGAGAAGAAAGGTTTCATTGGAAGAAGCCCAACAGCTTTTATTAGAGCGAACCCATCCAACTGGTGAGTGCGGAGTAGCCTTGCTGGAGGCTAGTGGGAGAGTATTGAGTCAAGATATTTTTGCACCCATAAATATTCCCACCTTCGCCAAATCCGCCCTGGATGGTTATGCCTTAATAGCAACCGATACCATTGGTGCCGAAAAATCTCGCCCAGCCCTTCTGAATGTGATCGACGAAACCAGAGCCGGGTATTCGGCCAGAGAAAAAGTAGTGCCAGGAACAGCAATCAAACTCATGACCGGCTCACCGATCCCCGCAGGAGCCGATGTAGTCATAAAGTATGAAGATATCGTAAGAAATGGTGATGTGATATCCATATTCCAACCACTAAAAGCCCATGATAATATCATTCCCGCCGGAGAAGACATCAAAGAAGGCGAGTTGGCAGCAACCGAAGGCACGGTGATCAATTCTGCTTTGATAGCCTTATTGGCGGGATTGGGGATCTACCGTGTGCCCGTTTACAAACAGCCTAAAGTAGCCATAATGAGCACCGGAGATGAACTGATGTTGCCCGGTGAGCCACTCCAAGCCGGCAAAATATATAACAGCAGTCTATTTGGGTTACTGGCCCGCTGTGCCGAACTGGGGTGCTCAACGATCGATTTGGGAATAGCTCCTGATAATATCCACACTATCAGTGCTCGTATCGCTCGAGGGTTGGAAGAGGCAGATATAATCATTAGTACCGGTGGGGTATCGGTAGGAGATTATGATGTGGTTAAAGAGGCCATGGTAGATGCCGGAGCCGAGATCATATTCTGGCAGGTGGCCATGAAACCAGGATCACCGATGGTTGGGGCTGCCAAAGGGAAGCAGATTTTGGCTGGTCTGTCCGGCAATCCCGCCGCCGCAATGGTCACCTTTGATTTGATAGTCGTCCCAGTACTAAGAAAAATGATGGGGATGAAAAACCCTCTGCCAAACAAAATCCAGGGCATTTTCAGCGAAACTTTCAAGAAGGCCAGCCCGCAAAGAAGGATGCTGCGAGCCAGATTAGAGAAGAGGGACAATGTAGATTGCTTCTGTCTCACTGGTAACCAGAACAATGGCGCTATGGCCTCCATGGTTGATTGTAACGTCCTATTGGATATCCCGGCCGGTAGCGGAGCACTGACACCAGGACAAAAAGTCGTGGGACATATAGTGGGAAATATCAGCAGTGCTTTTAATAATATATCCGAGCCTATTTCCTAAGGGCAGCCGCTAGGGGATCGGCCAACCGGGGGAGGCAGTATTCGTTAATTCTGTTGGCAATACTGGGCGGCTTCTTCATAAATTTCCTGATATCTGATTCTTTTCGCAGTAGCCCAATGTGCTTCGAAACCAGATAAGTATTCTCCTTTGTATAGGGCTAAAAGTTTTTTGGCTTGTTCTTTGGTATTATGAAGCTTAAATTCATCATAGGCTTTTTCATAAAGATCGATATCGCAGCCAATTTTGTCTCGGCTTATAAAATAGCGGTTTTCCCGGCAAATGACTGATCCATCTATGCCGGCACCCTCAAGGTCATTTTTCAGGTGGGCCAGATTAACTGCAATCAAGTTGTTTATATTTTTGGAATCAGAGTCCCACCAAATAGCATTATATATTTGTTCTTTGGTAGCTCCCTGGTCGCCAGCATCGAGCAGAAAGGCTAATAGCTCGCGTTCCTTTTTCGTTCTAAATTTTACAGTTTCTCGCCTGTCATTGTGCCGATAAACCATAAAGGCACCCAGGGTTTCGATATACACTTGCTCCGGGTTGTACCCAGCAAACTCCATCATCTGCCTGGTAATTTCCGGCTCTATTCCGTTCTCATAGGCAAATTCGAGGATCTGATCGTAAGCAGTTCGCATCCTAAAATATTCATAGAGACCGTTGGCGGAGCAAAGTCTAAGATATCGCCCGGTCAAAACGACCGCATTTTCATGATCCTTGGACGCTATAGCTGCTAAGGCCAGCACACCGTATGCCATCGAGGAATGAAGGAGCATGCCGGCCTCCTCTCCAGCTTCAACGCACAAGCTGGCGCATTTGAGCGAGTTGGCATAATCTGATATAGCGAAAAAATACCCCATAAGTCTGGCCAGGACAACATTTTTCAGATAAGCTCCGGCTGTATCAAGATTCGCAAAAATTTCCTGCATGCGGTCTTCCTGAGGAGCATCGGAAAAAATGAGGCTGTAGGTAAGACGCTGCATTTTTGCCCAGTGCAGCTGGAAATCTGTTTTACGGTAGAGAGGTGCATACTCGTTGGCCAGAGTTAAATACTTTATGGTGGTTTCATAAGATGCGTTCAAGCCGTTGGCCCGGTCAATGAAGGTATCTTGATAGTATATTTCGGCTGCCAATAGATAGCCGGCCCACATTTCTTCATAGTTACCTGTTTTTCTGAGCCGCTGTAGCTCTTCGGACATTACCGACCGAGCTCGGTCTCTATCGCCCATCATCTGATAGGCTTTGGCCACATAGATGCCGGTACTGTGCATATCTAAGTATTTCAGTTCCTCCTCAGGAAGTTGGAGAGACTTTTCGTAATAATAAACCGCATCCTTCATTCTGCCCTCGAAAAAGTATATAGTAGTCAAATACCTTTCAAACCAATTCATGATCTTAATATTGCCGGCCTTGGCACAGAGCTCTATCATATGGTGAGCGAGAGAGAGCGCCTCGCTTATCTGTGAATTCCAGCATTGGTTGTACAGCTTTTCGATGACGACAGAATAGGCCAGTTCCCCGGCCGGATCGTCAAGCTGGGCAATCAACTGATCAAGTAGCTGGTTTGATTCCTCGAATGATACGAAATTACGCAGCACTCTGGCTTTATGAATCATGGCCTCAAAATAAAGCTCATTATTGACTGAGTTCATTAAGGGTATGGCTGCATCTAGGCAGGCTTTGGCCTGTACAAAATTTCCCAGAACGGACAGAAATGCACCCTTAGCCACAAGAATTCTGGGGTTCAGTTCGCCCTCCGCATCGTCTAGTGCCTGGAACCATATTCGCAGTTCATTGTAATTGCCGGCTTTAATATGTTCTCGGTAGCAGGCCAGAATTATCTTTTCAAGCAGTTCGCTATCTTGGGAATCCATGGCATAACGGGCCGCCCTTGCATACTGCTGTTGATTTAAATAATACCCGGCGGCTTTCTGTTGCAGGCATGCAGTCTGAACTTTGTCCTCATATTCCAGCAAACTGCTTCGGAAAAGTGCGTGGTAGCGGTAAAACCCGCCACTGATTTTGAGGGTGAAAAAATTGCTGGATACCAGGTTATCCAGCATGAGCCTGGTATTACTTTTGTCCAGAACATAGTCCAGCATCTGAGCATCCAACTCATCAAAGCAGGCAGATTTCTTAAGGAAATCCATCATGTCCGGATTAATATGAGCGATGCATTCCTGAAATAAATAGGCATATAAAGTTTCTTGACCATAGGATGGAAGGTCGCGAATGGATACACCGTTCTCTAGCAGTACTTTGAAGGAACCAATGGCCAGAGGCCACCCCTCTGAGGAGAAGTAGAGGTAAGGAGCGTCAAAACCGAGGATATCAGTTACTTCTTCTCTTGTAAAGGCCAGCTCCCGTTGTGTTAACTCTGTGATATCGCCTCTTACCTTAAAAGATACAAAATCCTGCCAGGATGCCTCTCTGCTGCCCAAACAAAGCTTGGCGTCTTTAGGAAGATACTTAATGAGGTAGGCGATAAGCTTCTTAACCTGGTCGTCAGTTATCGTATGCAGATCGTCCATCACGACGATAAAATCAGCGGAAATGTCTTCAATACTCGAGACCAAGGCACCTGCCAGCATGGAAATGAAATTGTTCTTTTCAGCCAAGGGCAGGTATTCTGATGCCGAGAAATCGAATGTTGGAAAACTCTGCTTTACAGCCTCACACAGCGCATCTATGAAGGTGAAAATATCGTTTTCCCCGTCCAAAGAAAGCCAGACGGCGTTGGCGGCACTGTTGGCAACTTGCGACAGAAGGGTTGTCTTGCCGTAACCGGCGCCCGCATGGATATATACAAGTTTTTTAGGACTATTTAGGACGGTATCTATTAAATTGCTACGTACGATTTCTCCCACAACCGCTCTGGGAACCGTCAGTCGGGCGCTTGGTATATTAAGCATGCGATACACTCCCCAACAACTTAACTTAATTTTATAACATTTAAACAGATAATTGGCGGAAAATAGCAAAATTATCAGTATAAATAAATATTTTGCCCTAATGTTAACGGTTTTGTTAATTAGGGGTGTTTCATAATTAACAAAACAGCACTACGCACTGATTGATTGTCAAAGCGAGGTGGACAACAATAGGCACTGATTTTATAAACGAATTTTCAAATGGGGACTGCGGTGTGAATGAGGAGATGTTTCCCTGCCCGGGGAAATGCTGCCGCAAAAGTAATGGTATATTCATGGTTTCCTATGAAAAGATTTGCCCGCACTGTGATGTAATGACTTCTCTTCCGTATGGAAACGATCTGAAAATGGTGACTATGATTGAATGCCTTTTATATGGATATGACAAGAGAGTAATTGAATAAAAGGAATTGATCAATGACGTATGGGACCACTGAAAAAGTCTTACTTTGCTTGTGCCCCGAAGGAGTGTCATCTGAACGTTAGTGAAGGATCTTGAACTGACAGGGCACTTTTTTCGGCAGTCTCGAACGTGACTTACAGTTTAAGTACAAAGGGGGAATATGAGTGAGGAGAAGAATAACAATTATATTATGTGTGGCCATGCTCCTGCAACTGTCTATAGGTGCGGCACTTGGGCTGGCAGAAGATGCAGGTGATTCGATGGCACAGCCGGAGTTGGTGTCCATAATGGCAGCAACATTATCTCCCGGAAATGTTGTAGGGACTACTTCAGCAACGATTACCGGCCATGTTTACGGCAGCTTAGTTGTTAATATAACTGAGGCAGAGATCGTAACACCCTATGTAGGAGACCCACCCCCAACTGCCGGGGATAATTTGATTACAGGCTATGAGTCAGGTGCTGATATTAATGCTGGAGTAGCAGCAGGTAATTGCCTGCAGGTTTATGCTGTTGATATGGAAGACCAGGCCCGGATAGTAGGCTTTTATCAGGCAGAGCTGACAGAGGCGGATATAAAAGAAGTAGATATGGAAGAAGTGCCGGTTGAAGACCGGATGATGCTCGATATGGCGCCTATGTCTGGGGAGCCCGTTATTATAACAACAGATAATGGAGCAATAAATAATGATGGAATCTATAAACTATCCGCAGACTTTACAGGAGAAATTTCCATTGGGACTGCAGCAACATCGGTTACGATAATAGGCAACGGTTTTGGGACGCAGCATATAGATACATATATCAACGTAGCAAGTGGGAGAAGTAGTGCTCTAACTCTTACCATTGTAGATTTGAATATTCAAGCACCAGTGGATAAACCGGGAATAGATTTCAGTTCTGCTGGTAATTATGCCCATGTACTGGATATAAGCGGTTCCTCAAAAGCAGCAGGAGATACTGACTATGCCGGGATACAGGTGCCTGCGGGAGTATCTCTCACTATTACATCAACATCTAATGGATCACTGGAAGCTGTAGGAGGCCAAAATGGAGCGGGTATCGGCGGAGGGAAGAATGGCCCAGGGGGCAACATCACTATTTCCGGCGGTATTGTAACAGCCCAAGGTGGTAGTGGCAGTTACCTTAGCTATGGAGCAGGTATCGGTGGGGGAGGGAGTGAATCAGGAATTGGAGGTTCAGGGGGCACCATAACCATCTCTGGCGGTACTGTAACAGCCCAAGGTCAATATGCTGCAGGTGTCGGTGGCGGAGGAAGTCAATCAGAGGGACAGGGAGGTTCCGGAGGCGCCATTACCATTACTAACTACCCTACAGTCATAGCTAGCAATGGAGGATCTACTGGTCTGGCTGATATCGGAAATGGATATAAAGCTAATCTTGCAGGAACAACTACTATTAAGAATGGAAGTGGTACAGATTTAACATATATTAGACTGCAAGTAGGCAATTTGTCATCTGCTACGGGAAATAAGATAACAGTTAATGGACAGGAATATGAAATCAATAACGCTGGGCGGACTGGGTTTTTTGTGGATAAACCAACGTCAAGTCTGGATATTACCTTGAATCTTGCCGGATATGACCCAGTTACAATAAATAGTAACCCGGGAGATGTTCAAAACCAAAAAATATATATGAATTATGGCATAAATATTAAATATGAAGCCGCAACAGGCGGAACAGTAAGCAGAGCTAGTGAAACCCCGGCGTCAATAACGGGAGTAGCCCAAGGCTCAACAGCAACAGCAAACGAGGGGTGCAGTCTCAAAAATTGGACTAAGGATGGGGCGGTTGTAGGCACTGCAACCAACTTTATTCCGGCTAAAGTGGATGGGTTAAATGTAGCGGCAACCTACACTGCGAACTTTATAGAGAATTACACCATCACCTATAACCTTGACGGCGGCGACAACGGTGCTAATCCAGCAAGCTACAATGCTGAGACACCCACCATCACTCTGAATAATGCCACCAAGACCGGCTACAAGTTTACAGGCTGGTTTAATGCACTGACAGGCGGAACACAGGTGATGGAGATTGCTAATGGTTCCACAGGAAATAAGACACTTTATGCCAGGTGGACAGAGATCGATTACACCACCGACTACGAAATCATTGGAGATCCTACCCACTACACACTTTCGGAAAATGTACTCACTATCGGCACAGGGGCAAATGGTAATACCATAACCGTTAAGGGCACAATGAACGGAAGCACCCTTGCCATTGCCGACGGTGTTACGAATCTTACTCTAAAATTGAATGGAGTGGAGATTACCAGCACCAGCAAATCACCAATCGACCTACAGGGAAATTCTAAGGTGACTGTAGAGGTAGCCGGCGGTACAACAAATATATTAGATGCAAGTGGAGCAGCAAATAAAGCAGGTTTGCATGTTCCGGTGAATGCTTCTTTGACGATTACCGGCACAGGATCCCTTGAGGTGACAGGCGGCAATACTGCTGCAGGGATTGGTAGTGGTGATTTAGCTGTAAGAAGCGGTACTATTACCATCAACGACGGCACAATAACCTCAACAGGTGGAGCGGGAGGTGCCGGAATCGGAGGAGGTAAAAACAGTTCTTCAGGAGCAATTACGATTAACGGAGGCACTGTTACTGCAACAGCACCTATTGGAGCTGCCGGTATTGGTGGTGGCAATAGTAGCGAAAGTACCTATATAACTATAACTGGAGGCACAGTCATTGCAATGGGTACCACTGGGAGTGCAGCGATCGGCGGAGGATGGCAAGCTAATGGCGGTACAATAATTATCACTGGTGGCACCATCAATGCAATAGGCGGCAATGGAATTGGCAGTGGTTATCAATCCACAACAGGCAGCAAGATCACCATCGATCAATCTGCTGATGTTACCATAGTATCAGATTTTAACAACTTTGCTATCAATGGAGATAGCACAGGCATGGTCATAAATGCAAAGTTGGATGCTGCAATAAGCACAAGTGAAAGGTTCTTAGAAATGGATTCACGCATATTGAGATTACCAGCATCGACCAAATGTTTTGCATTCTCTGCAGCGACGGCTTCGAAAATATTTGTTTATTCTGATAAGTTATGTTTGAATCTGATAGGCAGGATCGTAACGGATTCAGGACAGCCCGAAATTCCTGTTACCAACTTAGGTGTGGATCCGACAAATGTCACCCCGGTTAAGTTTCAGACTTTGCTATCCGACAGCAATGTGGTCATTAGTGCAGTCAACCCAAGCTATGAGTATATAGGCAGCCCACTGATTCCGGAACCTACAGTAATATTCGGTTATACTACTCTAGTAAAAGACACCGATTATACCTTAAATTATAGTGATAACAGTAATATGGGTACGGCTAAGATAACCATTACCTTCATAGGTAAATACTACGGTACTGTAGAAAAAACATTTACTATAACCAGGGCAAATCTGACTGCTACCGTAGAAGATTACAGCCGGAGTTATGGAGAAGCCAATCCGGAATTCGTAGTAACCGTGACCGGATTCAAGAACGGAGAGACTGCATCAACGGCATCAGGTTACAACGCACCTACCGCTAGCACTACAGCTACGGCAGCAACGGGGGTAGGGACTGCGGAAATAAGTATTAGCGGGGGAGCGGCAACTAATTATATTTTTAATACCGCCGACACTGGGACTTTAACCATCACCCCAAAAGCCTTGACCGCAATAGCTGTAGCAGATAATAAAACCTATGACGGGACTGCCGCAGCAAGCGGAACTATAAATTTGACCGGAATTGTGGGGGCAGACGATGTAATGGCTAGCGGCAGTTTTTCCTTTGCCGATGCGGACGCCGGAAACGGAAAAACCGTACATGTTACTGGCATTACCCTGGCAGGAACAGCTGCAGGCAACTATAGAGTCGATGCCAGCACCACAACCACAGCAGATATAACCCCAAAGATTCTTACCCCGACAGCCAGGGCCGATGATAAAGTCCATGACGGCACTACCTCGGCGTCTGGAACCATCACCTTTTCGGGAATTATTGGCAGCGGCGATGTTTTTGCATCGGGAACGTTTGCCTTTGAAGATGCTCAGGTTGGTACAGATAAAGTCGTAAACGTAACAGGAATCAGTTTGGGTGGAGCCCAGGCTGGCAATTATTCTTTGAGCACCACTACAGTAACAGCAACAGCCGATATTACCAAATCAACTAACGCAGACTTGTCCGGTCTATTGGTAAGTGGCGGCTTGATTCTATCTCCGGCGTTCAGTGCTGCAGAGACTAACTATAGCGGGAATGTAAGTCATAACACCAGCAGTATCGTTATCACCCCAACAACAGCTCACAGTGCAGCTACGATCAGAATCAACGGAGATATAATGACCGGAGCAAGTTCAACCGTATTACTAAATGTAGGAAACAATACGATTATCATTGAGGTCACGGCTCAGGATGGGGTTACGAAAAAAACCTACAGCTTAAATATAATAAGAGGCAATGCCTCAAGTAACAACTCTTCCGGCGGTAGTTCAGGAGACATTACATCTTCGACATCTGCCACCCCTGCACAGCCGGACAACAACGGCATTGACATACTTGTCAACGGGAAAACAGAAACCGCTGCTACGGCAACAACCAGCCAGGAAGGCGATAGAACAGTAACCAATGTAATTGTGGATGACAATAAAGTAGAAGAAAGACTGGAGCAGGGAGGCAACCATGCAGTTGTAACGATTCCTGTCAACAACGGTGCTGATGTTGTAATTGGAACCCTGAATGGCCAGACCGTTAAGAATATGGAAATGACTGAATCTGTACTGAAAATCACAACCGACCAGGTTACTTACACACTTCCCGCTTCGCAAATAAATATCGATGCCGTTTCCCAGCAAATCGGCAGAGAAGTGGAGTTAAAAGATATCGCGGTAAGCGTGAGAATATCCGAGCCCCCCGCAGAGACGGTTAAGATCGTCGCCGATACTGCCAACCAAAACAATTATCAGATTGTAGTCCCGCCCATTGAGTTTGCAATCACCTGCTCCAGTGGTAATAAAACGGTAGGGGTCACTAAATTCAATGCTTATGTGGAAAGGTTGGTAGCCATACCTGAAGGTATCGATCCGTCCAGGATCACCACCGGTGTTATAGTGAATTCCGAAGGTACTTTCTCTCATGTACCTACCGTGATTACCGTAATTGACGGAAAATATTATGCCAAAATCAATAGCCTGACCAACAGTACCTACTCCGTCATCTATAGTCCCAAAGTATTTAAGGATGTTGAAACACATTGGGCCAGGGATGCCATCAATGATATGGCATCGCGATTAGTGGTAAGCGGGGTAGGCCAGGATACATTTGAGCCTGGTAGAGATATTACCCGAGCCGAATTTGCCGCCATTGTAGTCAGGGGTCTAGGGCTTATGCGTCCCGGAGTTGGCCAGGACAATTTCGATGATGTTATCCAGAAGAACTGGTACTATGATGCCGTTACCATCGCCGGTGAGAATGGTATTATATCCGGATACGGATACGGAAAATTCGGACCTGATGACCAAATCACCCGGGAACAGGCCATGGCCATGATTGCCAGAGCCATGCAAGTCACCAAACTGGAGGCCAATCTTACCGACAGTGAAACAAACAAGGTACTGGCAGGATTCACTGACGCCAACAGAGCCGCCGACTATGCTAAACCCGGTATAGCCGCCTGTGTGAAAACCGGCCTAATATCCGGACGGAACCCCAATACCCTTGCACCTAAGGACAACATCACCAGAGCCGAAGTAGCAGTAATTGTGCAGAGATTGCTGCAAAGATCTGGTTTGATATGACCAGGCTAAATATTTATCAGACAACTATAAAGTAGCTTTTGAAGTTACTCAGACCGTTGATAAACTGTAAATAACAAGAAGGTTGAGATTGCCGCGCCTTCGGCTAGCAACCTTAGTAGCGAGCAAAGGGAGCATCAGTAGTACTGAAAGTGCAATGACACTAGAAAACCTGACATTGCAAGCAGCAGGCGTGGCCATCTAATTTCTGTAGCTTTTTTGACACTATCTAAGCAGTTTTTACAGCTGCTTACTATATAAGGGTTAATATTCGTGCAAGAGTACTGTGAAATAGGACTTGATTTAGGCTTGAAATGAAGGCTTCCTTGTTCTTTTGTCGAATGATAGGGTCGTATAGTAAGAAGCCATTGAAGAAATAATTAATAGAGCTGACAATGCTCTCTGTGAAGGAAAGTGTACCGGTGAAATCAAGGTAGTTATCGCATTTTAGATTGGAGTGTGAGATAAATGGATTGTATTGAAGCGATTATGACCAGGCGAAGTATCCGAAAGTACCAAGAGGCGGAAGTCCCCCAGGAGGATTTGATAACCATTTTGGAGGCGGGTCGTTGGGCTCCTTCCGCTGGTAACTATCAGCCCTGTTATTTCGTGGTGGTTGATGATGCCAATAAGCGCAAAGAGCTTCAGGAAGCTGCTTATGGGCAGGAGATCCTCAATACCGCCCCCCTGGTTATCGTAGTATGTGCCGATCCTCAACGTACCTCTGAATATGGCGAGCGAGGCATGAAACTCTGGTGTCTATTGGATTGCGCCAATGCCGCCCAAAACATGCTGCTGGCTGCTCATGCCCTCGGCTACGGTTCTTGTTGGATGGGTGGTTTTAGTGAAAGCGGGGTCAAAAAGGTATTGGGATTACCTGAGGATTTTCGTGTCATGGCCTTGCTGCCCATTGGCAAAGCAGCGGAAGAGCCAGATCCTCGTCCCAGACGACCATTGGATGAGATGGTACGCCGCAATCAATGGTAAACATGGTAGACATGAACTAAAGAAGTGCAGGAGTGATTTTTTATCAAATCACTCTTGCACTTTTTGTTGTTAACAAATATAATCAAGGTTGTAATGATTACAACTGTGCAGTGATTTCTTACTAAGGGGTGGTGAGTTAATGAAAACTTCGCTAGAAGTCTTGAAACAAGAATTATTAGATAATAATATTCATCTGTCCCACCAAAGGCTAAAGGTTTTAGAGTACCTTATTCAAAACCACAACCATCCCACCGTAGAACAGATTTTTACTGATCTGCACAAAGATATTTCTACACTGTCAAAAACAACCGTATACAACACCCTGCGGGTACTAGAAGACGCTGGTTTAGTTCGGGTAATTACCATCGAAGGTACGGAAACCCGATATGATATTGAAGTTGAGAACCACGGTCATTTCAAATGTAAATCCTGTGGAAAGATATATGATTTTGAGATTGATATGAATGTCTTAAGCTCCCCTGATTTAGAGAAATTTCAAATCAGTGATAAAGATGTTTATTTCAAAGGCATCTGTCCGAGATGCTCTCAACATTAATTAAATAAAGGAGGCAATGACATGGGAGAATATGTATGTTCTGTTTGTGGATACATCTATGACGAGACAGACGGCAGCCCTGAAGCTGGTATTGCGCCAGGCCATTCCTTTGCGGATCTGCCGGATGATTGGGTGTGCCCCATTTGCGGAGCTGATAAAGACGCATTTGAGAAACAGGGTGAACCTGACACAGTCGTCGAAAAACGGACGGTAACTGTGATGGAGACTTCCTCTGATATGAAGGAGATGTCTGCCTTGGAAATGAGTGCTCTTTGCACTAATCTAGCCCGTGGATGCGAAAAACAGTATATGCCGGAAGAGGCTGCTGCCTTCAAGGAACTGGGCGCATATTTCCAAGCCGCTTCAGCATCTGCTCAGGCACCCGAATTTGATCAGTTACTGGCTCTCATTGAAAGAGACCTGGAGGAAGGTTTGCCCAACGCCCATGCCGTGGCATCCGAAAATAAAGATCGAGGCGCGTTGCGAGCTCTGACCTGGAATGAAAAAGTTACTCGCATTCTAAAATCCATTTTGACTCGCTATCAGAAAGAGGGCAACGCCATGCTTGAAAATAGTGGTGTTTATGTCTGTACTATCTGTGGCTTCATTTACATAGGAGATGATCTGCCGGATGTTTGTCCGGTTTGCAAAGTGCCCAACTGGAAATTTGAAAAGGTAGAAGGGAGGTAGCGCGAATGTACGAAAAATACGCGGTAAGAAATATTCGTCTTTGCACCAAGGACTGCTTGTGTCTTTATGTTTGCCCAACTGGTGCCACCGATACAGAAAATAGCATTATTGATGTAAGTAAATGTAACGGCTGTGGAGATTGTGCCGCTGCCTGTCCATCGGGAGCTATCTCCATGGTACCTTTTAAGTATCCACCGCAGCAGCCTAAAACAGAGGCTGTGGTTGGTGCGATGAACGTGCTTCTGCGCAGCAAATCCCAGCAGGAAAACATAGCAGCTGGATTACCTGGAAAATTGGCTGTTGCCCTGGAAAAATCCAACCGTATCATGGCAGAGGATATTATCCGGGAAGCAGGATATATGATTTCTCAGAGCCAGAATACTCAAGATTTTCTCCAATCACTTTTGGATAAGGAACAACCCGAAGGTTTCCCCAAAGAAGTGGTAGGAAAGTTATTACAAACTTTTAATACGCATAAGGAGGATGACAAAATGAGTGGAAGCAAAACCAAGGACAATCTGATGGAGGCATTTGCCGGAGAATCTCAGGCTAACAGAAAGTATATGGCCTACGCCAAGGCAGCTGAGAAAGAGGGAAGATTGAACGCAGCCAAATTATTCAGAGCTGCAGCCGATGCTGAAACCTTACATGCCCTAAAAGAATTTGAGTTAGCCGGAAAAGTTGGTTCAACCGCTGATAATCTCAAAGATGCGGTGGCTGGAGAAACCTATGAATATCAGGAAATGTACCCACCCTTTATTAAGGAAGCTGAAGCTGAGGGCAATAAGGCGGCAGCTATGATATTTACCTTTGCCATGAAAGCGGAAGAGGTGCATGCGAGACTTTATCAGGAAGCCCTTGAGACCCTTGACCAGACCGAAGAAGTATTTTACTATCTATGCCCGGTCTGCGGAAACATCGAGAAATTCCAGCCCGAAAAATGCAGCATCTGTGGTGTTCCCGGAGATAAGTTCATTAAATATTAATCACAAATCATTCAACAAGAATCAAGGGACACAGTGGGATGGCCTAGAAGCCCCACTGTGTCCCTATATTTGTTATGTTATATGATTCATGCTAGAATACATTTTAGTTATGATGATTTAGTGGAAAGGAAAGATGTCTGGGGCGCAGGGAATAATTACTCTCCGTTATCGTAGGTTTTTATATCTACATTGGTCAGATCCCTGACCGTGTCTTCGATGACGTGAACCTGCAGTGTCTCATCCTTATCCTTTATAAATCTAAAAATCCCATTATTAAAGTCT
>Ga0209722_1001164_pt1 | contig 24194 bp, 13 predicted proteins | sample BioC12SIPDNA_2_FD_185745 | JGI IMG/M metagenome (GOLD analysis project Ga0209722, IMG submission 185745) | Anaerobic biogas reactor microbial communites from Washington, USA - Biogas_R1_A C12 SIP DNA (SPAdes) (version 2) | ecosystem: Engineered > Bioreactor > Anaerobic > Unclassified | place... | reverse complement strand
CGAAGAGGTTTGGGGACAGATTGGTGGACGCAGCGGGGATCTTGTTCAGGTGAACGGTTTCTGGGAGGATGGGTACCAGGAAGTGACCACAGACCCTGAAGGCAACTTCAGCATCTTTTACTCGGATATTCCACGAGGGGGAGACGGCTTTGTTCGTTTCACAATTGTGGAAGATCAAGCAGATGTTATTTATCATCAGTATTTCAGAACTGCTGACCTGATTTTGGAAATTTACCCATTTGCTGATGTAATCGAAGGGCCATACGCACCAGATCACAGCATCCTTTTAACAGTAAAGGATAGTGAAGATAATCTTAAGGCCGAGATTACAGTCACTACCGGTGATATTGCGTGGTGGGATGGTCGCACAGGTTTTGCCATCCAGAGTGACGAATCATCCTGGAATCCATCCAGACCCGACATCCTGCCAGGTGACAAAATCTACGGTGTAGTTGATGGAGGGACTTATCAGGCCTACGCTCAGGTGGGTGAGATCACAGGCGAGGTCACCGCAGATACTGACAGCATCAGCGGCACAATCCATGCACCCTGGCTGATCCCGGATCCAGGAATGGTGAAAGTTGAGTGTTATGGCTGGGGAGCTCCGGAAGGTGCACCCGATAAATACTCAACTATAATTCCTGGTGGCACCGATCCTTACAATTGCGCCTGGGATCCATTAACAGAATGGGATGTTGAACCGAACCAGCAGATTGGTGTTGCCTATAGGGACTCGGATGATAACAGAATTATTGAAGTCTTTTATGAAGCTGACTACAATCTCTACCTGCATGTCAATTACTACGGGGATGTGATCGAATTCTGGTATCCACCTGATCATGAAGGAACCCTGACCGTTACCGAAAGCGATGGTGTGACAGTCAAAGCGACCGTAGACTTCACCACCACGAGTATTCCTTGGTGGAATGGGGATACAGGTTTTTCAACTGATTTGGATGGCGTGGTCTGGGACCCAGAACGACCTGACATCCAGGCAGGGGATTGGGTGTTCGGTGAAGTGGACGTAGATGGAACAATCTACTCAGCTGAGGTCCAACTGGGAGAGATCTTAGGTGAAGTTGATGCTGAAAACGACAGTATCACTGGCACAATCTATGTCCCCTGGCTTCCTCAGGGTGTTGAAATTGAGATGCAGTGCCATCCATGGGGAGCTCCCAATCCTACTGATGGAAAACAGGATTTTGTTTTGCCTGATGGGGAGGACCCTTACTTCTGTGAATGGGACCCGGATACAGAGTGGGACATTCAACCCTATTCAGATGTGGGAGTCACTTACATAGATCCATCCGGGCATTGGGTCTACAACGGATTTTATGCCTATTCCTTTGATCTTTCCTTGAATGTCAACTACGGACATGACTGGATTGAATTCTGGTACCCCCCTGAATATAGTGGCACCCTGACTGTCACCGAAAGCGATCGCACTACAGTTAAAGCGACCATGGGCTTTACTACTACAACTGTTCCCTGGTGGGGCGGTGCTACAGGTTTCTCGACGAATATGGAAGGCGTGGTTTGGAATCCCGAACGACCGGACATCCAGGCTGGGGATTGGGTGTTCGGTGAAGTGGACGTAGATGGAACAATCTACTCAGCTGAGGTCCAATTGGGAGAAATTTTAGGTGAAGTCGATGCTGAAAATGACAGTATTACTGGCACGATCTACGCTCCCTGGCTGCCACAGGATACTGAAGTATGGGTATGGTGTCATACCTGGGGCGCACCTCCAGATACCGAGGGGAAAGGTGAGACCGTGTTACCAGATGGTGTGGACACCTATACCTGTGCCTGGGACCCGGATACTGAATGGGACATCCAACCGAATCAAGAGATAGGCGTGTCTTACACAGGACCCGATAATCATACGGTCTACAATGTGTTTATCGGTTATATCGATGAATTGATCTTACAAATTCACTATGATCATGATTGGATCCAGGGGTTTTATGAGCCGGACCATACTGTATCTCTGCAAGTTTTGGATCAGGAAGGGGTTGAAAAAGCCCATATCACCGTGCCGACTGGTTTTTGGTCGGATTGGGGAGGTCAGTCTGGCTTTGCCACTCACCTTGAAGGCTCACAGTGGCTCCCAAGCCAGCCGGATATCCAGCCTGGAGATATGGTCCATGGCGAAGTGGATGACGGCAGCGAGTTTACCGCTGATGTACAAATAGGCTGGGTCACAGCCGACCTGGATCTCGACAACGATCAGGTAAGCGGTACAGTGGATGCGGAGTGGCTGCCTCAAGGTGAGGATGTAAAAGCCGCCTGCTACATTTGGGAGAATTATGCCCCTCCAAACCAGGAAGATTGGGTGCTGCCTGATGGAGTTGACACTTATCTTTGCGACTGGACAGATGATGGCTACGATCTGAACGAGACATCCAACCTGATGGTCGCCTACATCGACCCGGCAGGGCATGAACTGATCGGTGACTTTCACCCGCCTGTGCCGCGCTTGCGCATCGAAAAATGGCTGGAGAATGGCGAACCTGGGGAGGGTGGCAATGTCACCTTTAGAATCCAATACCGCAACGAGGGTGATGCCCCGGCAGTCAACGCCATCATCACGGATATTTTCGAGCAGGGTCTGACCTATCTCAGCGATACCTCCGGATTGCCTAAGGATGTGGTCGGTAACCAGGTGATCTGGCAGCTGGGCGACCTTGCACCAACGGATTGGGTCAACTTCTATGTGTTCGCCCATGTGATCGCCCCAGCAGGAGAGGAAATTATCAACACTGCCGAGATCAGCTCTGAGAGTTTCGATCCAGGCAATCCTGATGATCGTGTGCGCACTGCCAGGAGCACTGTGGTTGCCAACAACACCCATGTAAACGTTGGCAAAGGCACCTGGACCTGGCGGCCGGCACCCGGCGAAAAGTATGTCTATAACATCAACGTCTGCAACAATGGACCAACCGGTAGCACGGAATTAACCCTGACCGAAAACCTTCCCGATGTGGTCACTTTCGATTCCTTCTGGGGGCGGGAAGCAGGTTGGCAGCAAATTTCGCTCGTTGATAACCTTCTGACCCTTGAATATCCTACGATTGCTGGCTACTCCTGCCGGGAGGTTTTCATCAAGATAATCCTGGATCCCGATACCCAGCCCGGCGATGAATTGGTCAATTCGGCAGAAATAAGCGCTGATAATGACGACCCCGACGAGCAGGATAACCAGGCTTCGCTGCATCATAACGTGGGAGAGCCTAACGTGGACCTTTCCATCAGCCTTGGTTGGCACTCAGGCGTTCTGACTCCGGGTGGGCAATATCGCTTTGGCATCTACTTCTACAATAATGGCAACCTGCCGGTCGAGGGTCCAATTGCGCTTACGCTCACTCTTCCCGCTGGCACAAGCTTCGCCGGCTGGAGCCACTGGGATTGGGCTGAGTACCTCGGTGATCCCGTTCAGGATGGCAACACCATCACCTGGCAGGTGGACGACCTCGACGCGGGCTATAATGGCACCGTTGAAGTTATCGCCAACATTCACCCCGCCACAACCCCTGGAACTGAATTGCTGCATACCGCTGTGATTGCAGCCCAGGCTGGCGAAGAAAATCTTGATAACAACACCGCCACCTTGAGTGAAATCGTGAATGAGCACGGTCCCAATCTGCGTATAAGCAAGTGGGGGGACTGGCATGGTCACAACGAAGGGCATAACGCCTGGTATCAGCTGAGGTTGGAAAATGTCGGCGACCAGGGAGTATCAGATATCTTGGTAACAGACCATTATCCGGTTCAGATGTTACTCGACGGGGGACTGAACGTTGGTTATTGGAATGATTGGGAGTGGCAGGATTTCCCAGCCGAGCACTATTTCACTGTCTTACTGGACAATCTCCCACCTGGAACCAACATGGGGATCAATTACAACGTGGTCATCCCGGGTAGTGATCCGGTACCGCTTGGGCAAGTCTTTACCAACACCGCCGAGGTGACCGTCGACCCTGCTGAAACCTATCCGGAGGATAACATCGCCGTTTACCTCCTGGGGAGCGGACCGAATATGTTCGTTGAGAAATCCCTTGGCGAAGGTGAATTCCTGCCAGGGGAAGAAGTCTCCTTCCTGATCAAACTTGGTAACGACCAACCCGGGCATACCAGGCAATGGGACATGGTCGGAAACGCCATCCTCGTGGATACATTGCCCGATGGAATGACGTTTGTTTCAGCCTACCGGCATTGTTACGAAGAATTTGAGTGGTGTGAGTTCATACCGGATTCTGTCGGACAGGAAATCATCTGGACCATGTGGCCCATGACCACGGGCGAATGGACGGAGGTCTGGCTGACATTAAGAATTGATGATGAAATTCCTGCCAGCGCGGAGCTGATCAACACAGCTGAAATTCTCAGTAGCGAGCCAGAAATCGACCTCGATCCGTTCCCGGAGAACAACGCCAGCGTCTATGATCCCGAAGTGAACTTCGAAGCACCAATGATCACCAGTGCTGATAACACGACATTTATCTATGGTGAATTGGGCAGCTTTGTGATCACCACAAGCGGTTTCCCCACACCAATGATCTGGACCGGCGATGGGCTGCCCTCCTGGTTGACCCTGGTGGACCAGGGAGACGGTACGGCGATCCTGTCGGGAATGCCTCCGGAAGAAGGCGGGGTTGATTACTTCATCCTAAATGCTGCCAATGGAGTTACTCCGAATGCGCAGCAAAGTTTTATTCTGACGTGGGAGGGCGCCCCGGATTATGAGATCTTCCTGCCGCTGATCCTGAAGTAGGCACTTTCTTTTCGTAGGCCGGGTTCCGAATTTGAACCCGGCTTTTCATTTCCGGAATTATCAACCGCTCCTCGCCCGCCCTGCTCCCTCTTCCCTGCCTGCCCTGGTGAGGGTTCCCTGTTCCCTGAGGCCTTTTTACACTATTTACACTTTTTACACTGTTTTTTGATAGTACAGAGCCATAGATCGAGTGTAAAAAGTGGTTGGTTATTAAGGTGCGGGTGATGCCTGGCAATAATAGCACATTTGTTCTGTTTTGGGAAGGAAATGTTCAGAGAAAATTTTTCCTTCACACTGGGGATATCAATGAATGTGTTATCCCAGGTTTTGCCGGGTTCAAAAACGGAACCCGGCCTACGAAAAGATGAGGATAACAAAGATCCTGTTATTCAGGCATTTGCCGGGTTGAATTACGCAAACCAGCGGAAAGAACGCTGGACAGACCGGCCTACGAAAAGATGAGGATAACAAAGATCTTGTAATTCAGGCATTTGCCGGGTTGAAAAGGGCAAACCAGCGTAAAGAGCGCTGGACAGGCCGGTCTACGAAAAGACGAGGATAACAAAGATCTTGTTATTCAAGCATTTGCCGGGTTCAAAAACGGAACCCGGCCTACGGTTGCTGCGCAACTATCACCTATCAGCTATCAGCCTCTTTTCCCTATAACCTACCAGTTTTCACTCGCTTTTTCCGTCCACAAAAAGTTATGGGCTATAATTATCCCTGACTGTCGAGTTTTCATTCCCCTGGAGGTAAATGACCGCACCCGCTATCATCCATGACCTCGTCCAGCGCTTCCGCGACTCGCGCGAGCTCTACCGCTCCGGGCGCTACAACGAAGCACAACTCCGCCAGGAATTCCTCAATCCGCTCTTCGAAGCGCTCGGGTGGGACATGTTCAACCGCTCCAATTTCGCCCCCCAATACCGCGAGGTTATCCACGAAGACTCGCTCGAGGACGAGGGCTCGCTCAAAGCCCCCGACTATGCCTTCCGCATCGGCACCACCCGTAAATTCTTCGTCGAAGCCAAAAAGCCGGCGGTCGACATCCGTTACGCTATCCACCCCGCCTACCAACTGCGCCGTTACGCCTGGAACGCCCATCTGCCGCTCTCGATTTTGACCGACTTCGAAGAGCTGGCGGTTTACGATTGCCGTACCCGCCCCGACCCCAAAGATTCCGCTGCTACCGGTCGGGTGATGCTCTTCACCTTCGAAGAATACCTGACCCGCTGGGATGAACTGGCGCAAATTTTCTCCCGGGAAGCGGTCTGGAATGGCTCGTTCGACCGCTACGCCGAGGGCAGCAAGGGCAAACGCGGTACCACCGAGGTGGACGCCGAATTCCTCAAAGAGATCGAGCAGTGGCGCCTTTTGCTCGCCCGCAACATCGCCCTGCGCAACTTCCGCTCCTCTGCCCGCGACCCGATCGTGCCGCCTGTGCCAGGTTCTTTTCCTGGCTTGTCCACTCCGAGCACGACACCTGACCGCCAGGGCTCCATCGCTGCCGACGCACACCTCACCCCCGCTTCGCGGAACCAGCCTTCGGCTGGACTTCGCCTCTCCAAGGAGAGGGCTGATTCTATTACCCCCTCCGAGGAGGGGGATGAAGGGGGTGGGAGTTTAAGTCTTACACAAGAAGGACTGAGCAAACAATCTCACAACCTTCACCGCGCGGAGCGGCAGCTCAATTATGCCGTCCAGACCACGATCGACCGCATCCTCTTCCTGCGCATCTGCGAGGACCGCCAGATCGAACCCACCGACCAGCTGCTCCAGATCGCCGAGGGCAGCGATATCTACGCCCAGCTGTTAAAACTCTTCCAAAAAGCCGATCAGAAGTACAATTCCGGGCTGTTCCACTTCAACAAGGAAAAAACGCAGACCAGCGAGCCCGACACCTTTACGCCCACCCTGCAGATCGATGACAAGGTCTTGCGCCAGGTGATCAAAAGCACCTACTATCCCTGCCCCTATATGTTCAACGAGATCCCGGTCGAGATCCTGGGGCAGGTTTACGAGCAGTTCCTGGGCAGTGTCATCCGCCTGACGCCCGGGGGGCAAGCCAAGGTGGAAGAAAAGCCCGAGGTGCGCAAAGCCGGCGGTGTCTACTATACCCCCCGCTATATCGTGGATTATATTGTTGAGAATACGCTTGGAAGGCTGCTGGGCGTGAGCAAACCTGTAGGGGAGACCTGCCACGGTCTCCCGGCAAACGAAGTGCAGCCATCTTTTCAAGTCCCACACCCACCTTCGGCGGGACTTCGCCCTTCATCCCCCATTCCCCTACGGGGATCTTCGACCCTTCGCCCAAAAGAAGGGCTGGAGGGGGTTAGTAGCAACCCATCGCTCTCTGTAGATACCAGCACAAACATCAATAGCCAACAATCAGGCTTGACCTCTCTCACCCCCTCCAGCGTAGCGGTGGGAGGGGGCTCAGGGGGTGGGTCTTTTAATCAGTTGCAGCAAGATCCTTTGATTACCCCTGCCGAAGCGCTGAAGCTGCGCGTGGTGGACCCCGCCTGTGGGTCCGGGTCCTTCCTTTTGGGTGCCTACCAATACCTGCTCGATTGGCACCTCAACTACTACCTCACCCACGACCCCGAGAGCCACACGCGCGGCAAAAACCCGCCCCTGGTCGCCACAGAGGGCGGAGAATATTGCCTGACCACCCAAACCAAAAAACAGATCCTCACCTCCAGCATCTATGGGGTCGACATCGACTCCCAGGCGGTGGAGGTCACCAAGCTCTCGCTGCTGCTGAAGCTGCTGGAGGGCGAAACCGGTCAGCTCACGCTCGGCTTCGAACGCGTCTTACCCGACCTGGGTCAAAACATCCGCTGCGGAAATTCGCTGATCGGTTGGGATTACTTCCAGGGGCAAATGTTCCCGGACGAAGAAGAGATCCACCGTGTCAATCCCTTTGACTGGCAGCGAGCCTTTCCCCAGGTGTTTGCTGCAGGCGGCTTCGACACCGTCATCGGCAACCCGCCTTATATCCGCCAGGAATCGTTGGGCGAGGATAAGCCTTACTACCAAAGCATCTACGAGGTTTTTACCGGAACCGCCGATATTTACAGCTATTTTATTGAAAAAGGGGTCAAGTTGCTCGCGCCTGGAGGGCAATTCAGCTACATCGTCGCCAACAAATGGCTGCGAGCCAAATACGGCTTCAAATTGCGCCAGTGGCTCAAAACCAAATCTATCGAAGAGATTACCGACTTTGGCGACCTGCCAATCTTCACCGGCGCCACCACCTATCCTCTCATTTTGCGTGTTTCCAACAACCCACCTCATTTTCACCCCAGGCTTACAAATGTAAAGACGCTCGATTTCGCATCGCTGCAGGAATATGTCGATGAGTATGGCGAGATCTCTGACCAGACCTGCTTTGAAGAGGATGGCTGGTCACTTGCCGGCAAGCAAACCCAGGACCTGCTCGCGAAGATCCGTCAAAATTCGATCCCCTTGGGTGAATATGTGGGAGGCAAAGTCTATCGCGGTATCCTGACTGGGTTGAACAAAGCATTTGTCATCGACCAGGAAACCAAAGACCGCCTGATTGCCAAAGACCCTCGCAGCGCCGAGCTGATCAAACCCTTCGCCCAGGGTCGCGATATCAAGCGCTACGCTTCCATCCCGGTAAAGCAGTATCTTATCCTGATCCCCAAGGGTTGGACCAACCAGCACCGGAAAGGAAACGCCTGGAATTGGTTTTCATCACAATACCCTGCCATTGCCAGCCATCTGAAGCAATTCGAGAAAGAAGCCATTGCACGTGGAGACAAAGGAGAATTCTGGTGGGAACTGCGAGCGTGTGATTATTATGATGAGTTTGAAAAACCAAAAATTGTCTATCCGGATATTTCGTTAAGAGGTAATTTCGCTATTGATCTCAATGGTATTCATTACGGCAACACAGCATACATAATGCCAGTGGATGATGTCTTTTTACTTGCCTTGTTAAACTCTGATCTATTCGATTTTTATTACCGTCAGATATCCTCCAGTTATCGAGGAGGATATCTTAGATATATTTATCAATACGTTACACAATTGCCAGTTATGCAGATAGATGAATCAAAACAAGATCAACTTGCCATGTTTAAAAAGATCACCGACTTGGTGAATAATTTGTTAGTTGTGAATCGCCAAAAGGCATCGTATCCTCGAGAAGGACAACAACTTAAAAACATCAAGATCGAGATTGAGAAGCAAATAAACTTGCAGGTTTTTGATTTGTATGGTCTTGATGATGAAGAAATCCGAATGGTTAGTGGACAATACAGCAAAGGTATGGAAACGCCATTGACCAAGCGCAACAAAGAATGAAGTTGAAATTTTTGTTTGAAGAGGAGAAAGGTATGGACACAGACTCAAGAGCCGCAAATGATTTTATAAATAATCTTAATGAGACAATGGCACTGTTAGAATTATTTTGTACGGATACCAATGATTTGTCAAAACGAATATTACTCAAATCTGCTGTCGTTGTATCGGTCGCATACTGGGAAAGATACATTGAAGACCTGGTTTTAGAAGGCTCTCAATTTATTGCTGATGGTTTAAGGAATCCAACTGATCTCCCGGAACGCATAAAACAGAAAACAGTCCTCTCAGTAGTCAAAGAAAATCGGGAGTCTAATCCATGTGCGTTTAGTAAGTCGGTCTGGGATTTTTCTGGTGAAGGCTGGGCTGAACAATACAAAGCGTATGCGGCCGATGTTGTAGGATCTTTTAATACGGCGAGTCTTTCGAATGTGAAGGGGATTTTTTGGGATGTATTGGGGATTCGTGATGTATTCGATGGCTGGGAACCTCCAGACCGGTTTGCCGAAATGGGACTCAAACGGTTGGATATGTTTATTAATAGACGGCATGAAATAGCCCATGGCTCTTCCACTGACACTCAAGTATTTAATTTCGATAATGTTTCTTCATCAATCGCTTTCCTATCGCATTTAATGTTGCACATTGAAAAGGTTGTGTGGAAACAAGTCGCTGACATTGTTCAAGAGAGTGCAATTTCATGGAAATTAAAGTCAAAATACATACATGAAATTGTGAGTTATTTCAAGTCCAATGGCCTGAAAGCTGTCACTAATAAGACTTTTCAGAAGATCAGCCAGTCTGCAAATTCGAACTATAATAAACTTGCATACGAACCCTGGGGCTTATTAGAAATTGAAAGTCCGAGCAATATCAAGCCTACTGAAACAATGGCAAAATTTATTACCGGTGATATCGCCTTGCCAGATGAAATTAATGTCTTGAAAAATCAGAAGGCGTTTCCAAAGTCAGGCGCAAAGTATATTTATTTTCAAGATTTAGTTGATTATTACGAACACTAAACCATAGGCTTTCATTAACGATTTGCGGGTTTATATCGCATTCATGGTCAGGAGACCATGATAAAACAAAGAATAGTATCTATGCTCGAATTGAAACAAACCAAGCCACCCAGAGACCTATCCGAAGCATTAATTGAATGTAAGGATTACGCTAAGCGTGGCCGAGCACTCGCTGATGATGCAGTGTCGTTACTTGATCGGGTTGTTGACACTGTGTCCAAGAAGCTACAAACCGAAATCGACAAGCTCCAAAGAGGAAATTTTAGTGATAATGTGACGACGGATAGCTTAGTGTCACAATTATCGGCAATCCGCTCAAACTTTAAAATTCTTCCTCAGCGGCTTGTTGAAGATGTAGATGCTCTATCGAGAACATCGTTTTCTATTACCCTCTTCGGCAGAACAATGGCAGGAAAATCTACCCTGATGGAAATTTTGACCCACGGTAAAGGAGAATCCATCGGAAAAGGCGCACAGCGGACGACTCAAGACGTAAGAACTTATAAATACAAAGATTTGCAAATCACGGACGTTCCGGGCATTGCCGCATTCGAAGGCAAGGATGATGAGACTATTGCTTTCGATGCCGCTAAAAAAAGCGATCTGATTATTTTTCTAATTACCGATGACGCGCCGCAAGCCTGTGAAGCTGAGTGCCTAAACAAGATACTGGAACTTGGCAAGCCGGTGATTTGCCTTTTAAATATTAAGGCGGATATCAGTGCATCGACCAGCTTGAAGATGTTCGAACGCGACATTCAGAAGAAATTTAGTAATGAGCGCCTGGAATCAATCAAAAGGCAGTTCTTTGAGTTCGGTACTCAGTATGGGCAGGACTGGCGTAATCTCCGCTTCGCCTATGTTCATTTAAAATCAGCGTTTCTTTCCCAACAAAGCGACTTTCGGGATAAGAGCGTGGAGCTGTATCATCTGTCCCGTTTTGATTATGTCGAAAAACTAATTGTAGGTGAGGTGTGTAGGAACGGCAGTTTTTACAAATTAAAGGCTTTCTCGGATATTGTTGTCGTTCCCGTAGTTGATGTCTTGGAAACGCTTTTTACCCAGAGTGCAATAAACAGTGAGCAGGGGTCTGTACTTATAGGTAAAAGACGAATGCTTAGAAAATGGACAGATGAATTTGTGGCAGACGGAAAGATCAGAATTGATTCCTTGCTAACATCCATTTCCAGTGAACTAAAGCGTGAAATTGCATCGTTCGCAGAGGACAATTATGACAATTCCGATGCAAGTAGTGAGTGGAACAAAATCTTGAAGCGGAAAGTTGAAGAGCAGACAAAACAATTGGTGCAGCAGTTTGCGAAAGAGTGCGAGACTGAATTGCGAGAAATCAGCCGAGAGATTGACATAGAGATAAAATTTTCTTCTTCGGTACACTCAGACCATTCCATCAATATGCACAAGCTCGTAGATGGAAAAAGAATATGGAACTGGACGACCACGTTACTTCGCGGCGGTGTCTTATTGTTAGGTCGGTTAAATGTTTGGAATCCTGCCGGATGGATTCCTGTTGTTATCGGTGGAGTTTGTCAACTCGGTTCAATTACTTTCAGCAACCGCGAAAAGAAAGTACATAACGCCCGCCAGAAATTGGAAAAGAAACTTTCCATCAACGTCGAGAAGATGATTGAAGAGCTCAGAAAGAAATTGCTTGATGTCTTAAACGACGACTTGGTAAAAAAGCAATTACTTCCAATGATCCGTACCATTGACGAAGTCGTTACCGCTATGTTTGCTTTGTCAAAAGCTCAGCGAGAGTTTGCCGTTTCTCTCAACTACAAACTGCAAGAGATGAATTTTGCAGTTGTTAAGGAAGCCTTGGCGTATTTGGGCTACACGGGTCTGGAATACCACATTTCAAGTATTGCTCGAATTCCAGGATATGCGGTTATGCTCGTCCTTGAATATGGGAAGGTATTCCCAAATGACGCAGCCAAAGCCCTTTCAGGTCTGCTTAAAGAGAAAGTATGGTACATCATCAAGAACGACAGCATTAAGTCGATGTTAGTGCAAGCGTTGTGGAACAAGGCTGACAGGAGTTCGGTCGATGTTCAGTGTATAAACATCCAGTATATCGACGACGCGCCCAGAATAGCTCACATACCTTTTGTTAATGCTCTAGATGCAAACACGAGGAATCGTGTTCGAATGGCTCAACAGATAACTGAACTATTGATTATGAAATGATGGAGGCACTCGCTATGAAACCGAAAGACTCAGTATCAATTGCTGTTTGGACGGCAAAGAGTAAAAATTTACTCGATAGTGTCCAAGATTTGCTCGACAAAATTGGGTGTGATTGGAGCGAGATGCCTCATCAAGTTTTCGACGGGAACAGGCCGATAAGTCTCGTCTTCGCAGGTCAATACAGCGCGGGCAAATCCACAATTCTAAAAGCTTTGACCGGTATTCCTGACATAGCCATCGGCGCGGGCATCACTACTCAAGAAGCCCATACGTATGATTGGAACGGTATCGAAGTTGTTGATACTCCGGGCATCCATACTACGCTTCATCCAGACCACGATGATATCTCCTACCAGGCCATCGCAGATGCGGATATGCTTGTTTATGTGGTTACGCAGGAATTGTTCGACGATTACATCGGTCAGAATTTTCGTAAGTTGCTGATTGAAAAAGATAAAGCTGGGGAGATGATTTTGATCGTGAATAAGATGGCTGATATCGGGAATACCGCCGAGAATCAAGCAATCAGGTTGAAGGATTTAGAAAAGGTGACCAGCCCTTACACACCCGCTCAACTGCGGACTGTTTTCGTGGATGCTGAATCTTATATAGATAGTCTATCGGAACCGGACGCTGAAATAGCGGAGGAACTTAGAACACGAAGCAACTTTGACTTGCTTGTTTTTACACTGAATGCCTTTGTTCGGGAAAAGGGCATTTCCTCGCAGATGACCACGGTTCTTTATCGGCTTTTCGAATTCCTTCAAAAGGTTCTAATTAAATACCAACCATCGACTGGTGATGCCGACATTGACGCTCTTGAAGAGCAATTACTTCGGGAACGTCACATTATCGCGAATACCCAATGGCGAATCGAGTCGGCGGTCAAATCCATACTTGAAGAATCCGCCGCTCAAATCCGTGAAAAAGGTCGCGAGATTGCAAACTCAATTTTCAATTACAGCAATGAAGAAGATGCAAACGAAGCCATAACCGTTGCCTATACTGAAGTGGATAATATCGCCTCTGCTTGCGTCGACAATGTTACAAATAGAATCACTGCTTTATCCGAGGATTGCCAAGCACAGTTAGACGAGTTCTATAATTCGGATTTTTCGAAGGCACTCCAGTTCAGGTTGGAAAGCAAGAATACAAAAGGCAACCCGCTCATTGAGCGTATATTTAAGTCTGACGTATTGGCTCAAGCAAGTAGTAAATTGATAACGAATACTGCAGGGACTAATGCTGTGGCAAATGGGTTAAAGGCTTTCACAGGTAGTAACGTCCATAAAATAGTTTTGGATATTGGTCATTTCTTTGGGCACAGCTTCAAGCCATGGGAAGCGGTTAAGTGGGTAAAGGGTATTAATGCTGCTGGAAAAATTCTTGGTGCTTTCGATGTAGTACTGTCTATTGGTATGCAAGCCAAAGAGGATATCGATACCGACAAGCGTGAACAAGAAATGAGAAGAAGCCGTGAAAATTTACGTGCGGGCTTCAATAACGCCGCCGACGAAGTAATAAAATACTTCAACAATGCCGTGGGGAATTTCCTGTCTGAAAACTATCAAACTCGCATCGCAGGAATCGACTTGCAGATATCCGAAATCCGAGCAATGCGTTTAGGGAAATCTGAGACGTGCAAACTGCTTGAAAGCGCACAGGACGATTGCAGGCTGCTTATTTCCGACATTCATCAAAGCTTTTCCAAAAAAGAAACTGAAAAACTGAAAGTGCATGACAGCCCATAACCCCACCATAGCAATCCGCTCCCGTGGGGCTTTAGCTTTTAAAGAGGTTCACGCCGTTATCTCCGTTCCGTCCCTGAACGTGAACCGCAGTTCCTCCTGGTTGCTGACTGTTACATGGTCAACTATGCTATGCCAGAGCATGGTGTCAAAATCGGTGAGTATCCCACCATGCTTCTTCAACTGGGAAAGAAAAGTTTCGATGCTATTCCGGCGGGTTGTTCTTTCCTTAATCTGCCCAATGACGGATTCAACGGTGGCTTTTACAACGCCGAAGCACTTTGTCAGACCCTCGTACTTTCTTTGGTATTCTGTCTGGTTGAGGGCGATATGCGCGTTTACATAAACAATCTGCGGTATCATCTCAGGCACGCAAGCAGACCAGAGAGGAAGGTTTTAAGAATTACGGCAGGCTTTCACAAGCCCGACCGTCATGATCTCCATCCATCCCAGACCAGTTATAGGTGCTGGAACCGCCACAAGAGCTGAAACATGCTTGCGCCTCGGAATGGGTTGAAAAATCGGAACAGTTGTAATCAATGGAGCAATTGCACACACTGGTTCCCCCTGGCGGTGCTGTGGCTGTGGAGAACGGGGAGTCCCCTGCGCGTGCCGTGGGGTTTAGCAAAGGGGCTGCCCAGATGCCCAAAAATCCCATTTCTGCTATGCCCTGGGCTTCGCGGAAGGTGGTGAGGCAGGCAGTATCGGGAGGGTACGAGACCGCCACAGCCATCCCCAGGCGCACCAGGGCTTCGTTGACAAAAACGTCATCGACGATCACGTAGCGCAGCAAACGGTCGTAACGATCGACCTCAGAGGTGTCTGTGATCAGTGTGACGGTTTTGCCCAGCACCAGGGCTTTATTCTGATTGGAAGCTTCTTCGGCGAACGCGTCGGAAGTGGATTCGGGCGAATCGATGCCGATATAGCGGACCACATATTTTGTGCCGTCGATCTCCACAGCGATGGTGTCGCCATCGATGACGGCTGTGACCACGCCCACTTGCCTTTGGGTGTTGGTGGGAAGGCAATCTCCGTTGAGGATTGCCTGGCGGGTGCTGGTTGGGGTTGGGGCGGGCGTGGAAGTGGCGGTTGGGGCGGGGGTGTCTGTTGGCGGGGCGGTGTTTGTGGGCGTGAGGGTGGGGGTGGGCGGTTCGGTCGGCGTGCTGGTTGGGTTGGCTTGCTGGGTTTGGGCTATGCCGGCGGAGATGGTGGCGTCAATATCGATCGGGCTGACCGGTCTGGAGCCTGAACAGGCGCCGAGCAGCAGAAGAATGGTTAACAGAATGACAATTTTGTTCATCCCCTCATCTCGTGAACGAATTTGTATTGAACGCTTGACTACGATTATACCGGCAAGTGGATTGGGTGGTTGCCTGCGTTTCGGATGAAGCTGCAAAGAGGAGAAGGAAAGATCCTTCGTTCCTCAGGATGACAAGAGTAAAAGCGGATTGCCACGCTTCGATACTTCGTACGCACGCAGTCGCAATGACTGATTATTAGGCGGGGATAGCGTGGACCCTCACCAGGGCAGGACCGTCCCCTACAAAACAAACACGCTATTTTCCTAAAAGGGCTGCCCCAGGGTAGATTTCGAAAGAAACCGGCCATGGCTCAGACATGGTTGCTGAGTTGGACATGGAGACGTCATCCAGGAAGACGTTGCTGTTCAAACTGCTATCCGTGGTGACCCTGAGCTGGACTGTTTTCCCAGTGCCTGCATAGGCAGCCAGGTTCAGCACCTTTTTAACCCAGCCATTGGTATTGTTGGTCTCACAGAGGGTCTCGCTGTAAAAGTAATTACCATTGACACCCACAGAGAAGTGATCGAAACCACAGGCATCTTCCGAAGCCGGCCAATACCAGAAATGCAGGTAGGGCGCGGCAGCAGAGATGGTGATGGTCTGAGAGAGCCGTGAAGTTTCATTGTCAGCTCCGCCCAGCCAGGCAAGCCAGGAGCCGCCATGCGAGCTCACTGGCGCTTCATCAGCCAGCATGATCAGGTCCCAGCCACCAGTGGAAGATTGAGACCAGGAGACCGGACCTTGTTCAAACCCAGGATTGAGGAAGGGGTTGGTGGGCGGCGTTGTGACTTGGCGATACCCGGAATCGGATGCTGAAAAACTTGAGCAACCACCAGAATTACAGGCTTTGATCCAGTAATAGTAAGTCGTTCCCGCCACAGCTGAGGTGTCATTGTATGGGCTGGAAGGAAAACTGGAGCTTAGTAATGTTGCGCTGGAAGAATTATTACTGGTATGTCTAAAAACCTGGTAGTAGGTTGCCCCAGTTGAAGCTGACCATGATACCTGTACCCGGTCCGTAAATGTACCGTCACTGGCTGATATACCAGTTGGTGGTGGCGGTGGGGGGGCAGGCTTCTGGACGATGGGCAGGTATAGTTTGGTAGGGGTGGTCTGACCCGGGCCAAGCTTGACCACGCTGACCGAGAGCAGGTTCATGCCATCGTAGCTGCCGCCCCAGGGCATGGTGTAGACAGCGGAAGGGTCGCTATCCCAGGTGTCGCGGATGTAGATGGTGGAACCGTTGTAGCCATAGCCGACGATGGAGTGACCCGCCAGGTTAAGCAAAACCGGGTGCCCGGCGTCGATCTCGGCTTTGAAGTTAGCCAGGGTGAAACCGCCGGCGTTGTTATCGGTTTTCTGGTTGTAGCAGTCGGTGACTGTATAGCCGCGCGCTTCGTAGAAGAGCTTGCGCCCATAGGTGCCATCCAGGCTGGATATACCATTGCTGACCATATCGGCACAGGTCAATTGAGTGGGTGAAGTCGTCCAGGTATAAAAATTTGTCGACCCATCGGTGTTGCCAAAGGTAGACTGGCTGGTTTTCATGTAATCGCCGATGGCATCGCCCCAGGTATGCTGGGTCCAGTGACCAATGTATGGGTCAGGGTTTGTGCTGCCGTATTCGATCCAATAATCGTCGATGGAACCCTTGGTGGCGCGCCCATCCAGCCCCAGATGGGAGGCGATCAGGGGATTGTTGGGGTAAGTATCACCATTGCCATCCGACCAGGTGGGCCAGCTAGTGTCGGTAAGGGGCATGAGCCCTCCGTTGGTGGGTCCGGAATAAAGGTTGGGGTAAGCACCCCGGTCGTACCAGGCGGCGATCATGGCACCAGAGACAGCCGAACAGCCGAAAACCCAGTCGTAGGAGGGGAAGTTGGCGAGGGTGCCTTGGGGCGCGATGCTGGTCTTGGAAGCCTGGCGTTCCGCCTCGTACTCTGGCAGAGGTTGGGAAGGACCGTTGATGATGTGACCGGTCAGCTCGACACCCTCAGCGGTGGTGAGGTGCTGGATGGAATAGTAAGGAGAGATAACCTCAATTTGCGAGGTGTTGGCTTCGGGCGGCGGGTCTTGGGCGGGGAGGGCTGCCGCGGCGCTGCCAAGCATGGCTATGCTGACCAGGATTGCGATAACGAACGAGAGACAGGTTTTCAAAACACGTGGATTGCCCATTTTTCTCCTTAGTGAGAGATGGTTTAAGACGATAATTTGCAGCCGTTGGTTTACAAGAAAGCCGCGGAGTGGATACCATTATTATAGCATCCTCCAGTGGAAGAGGACGTGGAATTACAAAAAGATGGGGTTCGGTTAGCTCACGACGCCAAATTCGAAGACGGTTTGGTGGTCGTATGTTTCCCCTGCCTGCAGGAGCGGGTTGGGAAAATCGGGACGGTTGACTGCGTTTGGCGGAAATTGAGTTTCGAGGCACAAACCGCCAAAGCGGGCGCAAGGCGAGCCCCCTCTGCCGGGGATGGTTTGGTCGATCATGTTGCCGGAGTAAAACTGTACGCCGGGCATGTCGGTCCAAACTGACATCAGCCTGCCGCTATTGGGCTCTGAGAGGGTCAGCTTTTTGGCAAAGCAGCCGGCATGGTTCAAGACCCAGTTGTGGTCAAACCCGCTGCCATGCCTGAGCTGGGCATCTTCCTGGAAAATGGAATCGCCGATCAGCCTGGGCTCACGAAAATCGAAAGGTGTGCCGGCAACCGGAAGGTTGGCAACAGGCAGCAGCTCCTCATCGACCGCCGTGAACTGGTCGGCATCGATATGTAAGGTATGGTTGAGGATATTCGCGCAGGAGGCACCACCCAGGTTGAAGTAAGCATGATTGGTGAGGCTGAGGGGGGTGGTTGAGCTGGCGCTGGCATGGTAGGCGAGGGCGAGCCGGTTGGCATCATCCAGCGTGTAGGTGACCCTGAGATGCACCTCCGCCGGGTAACCCTGGTCGCCGTCAGGGCTTTGCAGCGTGAGGACGAGGCTGGCGGAATCGGAAGCGAGCGAGGTGGAAGCCTGCCACAGCCTGGTCTCAAAGCCGTTCGGTCCGGAGTGGAGATTGTTGCTGCCATCGTTTTGCGCGAGAGTGTAGTTTTTGCCCTCAAGCATAAAGCTGGCGCCCTGGATGCGGTTTGCCACCCTGCCAATCAGCCCGCCGAAGTACATCGGGTTGGTCAGATAGAGGCTGGGGTCCTGGTAGGCAAGCACAACTTCGTCCAGGCTGCCGAAACGGTCGGGGGTGCGCAGACTATAGATGACACCGCCCAGATCCAGGATGCCAACTGTGATCCCATTGGCGTTGGTCAGGGTATAGAGGGAGAGTTCACTCCCGTTGGCAAGGCTGAGAAAGGGTGTTTTTTGAATTCGCTGCATGGGAGCTATTTTAATGCAGATAAGAGGCGATTGACAGGCGACTTTAGGATGAGTTTTGGGAGATCCTGTACCCCGCCAGGCTGAACGATTGCGTGGATTTATAGAGAAAGGAAAAAGGACAGCTTTAGGCTGTCCTTGGTCTGATATCGCGAATGAAGAGATCTTAGCGCGCGGTGTTGATGGGCATGATGATATGGGTGAAGTTTTCGTCCCCAACCGGGCGAAGCAAGCCGGGGGTGTGCACGGCGTTGGTCTCGAGTACCACGTTGGGGGTCTTGATCACTTCGAGCGCCTCGCGCAGGTAGCGGATGTTGAACGAAATCAGGAGCGGCACGCCGTCCACCGAGGCATCCACCATTACTTCGGAAGAGCCGGTTTGCTCAGAGCGGGCGGAAATCTCAAGCAGGGAGGTTTTTTGCCCTTCGATTTCAGGCTGAATATCGAGCTTGGCGATATAGCTGCCCTCGCGCGCAATGATCTCGGTCTGCTTGCAGGCTTTGAGTAACTGGGCAGTAGAAAGCACGGTACGGGTCTTGAAAGAAGGCGGTATGATGGCACTGTAATTGGGGAAGCTGCCTTCGATCAGCTGTGAGACCAGCTGGGCGCTTTTCATCTGGAAGATGACCTGACCGCGACCCTGGGGGAACGACATCAGGAGGGTCTCATCGCCATCCGTGGCAATTCGGCTCAGCTCTGCCAGGGCACGGGCGGGAACCAGGGCTTCGAAGTTTTGAGGAACCTTTTGCCCCATCTCAGACTTGGCGATGGAAATGCGATAGCCATCGGTGGCAGCCATCTCGAGCGAGAAACCGTTGAAGGTCATGTGCACGCCGGTGAGGTTCGGGCGGGCATCGTCCGTGGAGGCAGCAAAGACGACCTGTTGGATCTGATCTTTGAAGTTTTGGATGTTGAGAGCGATGGCTTCTTCCAGGTTGGGGGTGGGCATGGGCGGGAATTCTTCGGCGCTGATGCCTTTGATGTCGGTGTTGAGCGTGCCGCATTTTACATTGAGGCTCTGGGTGCGCTCGTCTACTGTGAGGGTGACCTCTTCGTTGGGCAGGTTGCTGACCAGGTCCACAAAGGTACGGGCAGGAACGGTCAGCCCGCCTTCCTGCTCAACTTTAGCACCGATCCAGGCGCTGATGCCCAGTTCGAGGTTGGTGGCGGAAAGGCGCAAACGACCATCGTCAGTTTTAATCAGGATGTTGGATAAGACAGCGAGGGTACTGCGGGAAGTGACCGCGCGCGAAACGGTGCTGACACCGTGGGCGAGTTGCTGTTGTTGGACGACGGCTTTCATTGATCCTCCGGGAAAAATTGCTTTTTGTATTGGTTAAGTATACCGTTAAGCGCTTGTTTTATCCAGAAATGAAACGTGACAGGTGAAAATGATATAATCAACAAAATCTTTGTATCCAATGAACATTATGCCATTATCCAAGCCTGATCGCTCTGTTAAAACGCTCTTTCGGCTGTACTTCTTCTTGATCTTCAGCGCGTTAGGGGCGTTGATAACCTACATGTCGCTGCACTACGATCACATCGGCTTCAATGGGATCCAGATCAGCACGATCATGATCGTGGGGTCAGCTGCAGTAATTTTGATCGCTCCAAGGTATGGGTTGGTTTTTGACCGGGCAGCTAACAAACGCTCCGTGTTGATTGCCTCGCTGTTGATGATGGCAATTTCGTTGGGTTCAATCGCCTGGATCAAGGCTTTTGTGCCAGTGCTGCTGCTCTGGATGATTCAGCGAGCTGTGTCAGGACCGTTTTTCTCCACCTCAGAGAACTTATCTTACTCGGTTGCGGCAAATTCGACAGAACCGGGCGCTCCAACTTTCGGTTCGCTGCGCTTATGGGGGTCGATCGGCTATTCCACGTCAACCTTAATTTCCGGCTGGATCTACCAAACTTATGGATTCACCTACAACACAATGCTGTTCCTGGTCATGATTGCCTTCAGCGTTGTGATTCTGCTGCTGATGCCTGGGTCTGTTTTTGAGAGGATCGGCGAGACAAAACAGGAGAATCTCAGTCTTTCAGCGGTGCTGAAATTGATCGTCTCTCATCGATTTTTATGGTTTATGGCATTGGCTTTGTCAATCTCAGATCCAACGCAGGATGGGCTGCGCGCCTTTGAACCAATCTATATGCAAAATCTCGGTTTGGAAGCAGGAATAATCGGGCTTGCCAGCAGTCTTAGCGCGTTCGGGGAAGTGCCTTTTATGATCTATGCGGATAAGGTAATCCACAAAGTTGGCATCAAACAGATTATTATGATCATTTTTCTATTTGATCTGGTCAGACGCCTGGTAGTCTGGTTCTTCCCGACCGCGGGGACTGTTTTCGTTACCAGTGTGCTAACTTCAGCCAGTTTTACCTTTCGATTGGTCAGTTCAATCACTTTGGTCAACCTGATCCTACCCAAGCAAGTTACCAGCACAGCAAACGCCCTGATCGGAGTGACAATGTTTGGGGTGGGCTATATGATCAGTAACGCTTTGAGTGGTTTTATTTATGATCGCTATGGCAACCGCGAACTCTACCTGCTGGGAGCGATTCTTTGTGTCATCTCGCTGATTCTGGCAATCAACGCGGGAAAACTCGAGCCCATCTCAGGGGTTGCCCAACCTGAAGTATTGACCAAGGAGGCTGGATGAACGGACTCAACCCAATGCGACCATCCGACCCGGAGCTGGCAGAGCTGCTCGTCGATTTCCCTACGCGCGTACATCCCAGTGGGTCAGCGCTCATGGACGAGGAAGAAGTGGCTCGGGTGCTGCAGCTGGCTGAAATTGCCGGCATACCCGTGGTAGTTGACGGCGGCTGGGCAGTGGACGCGCTGCTTGGCTGGCAGACTCGCGACCATTCCGATCTGGACCTGGCAATCAACCAGCAATATTTGCCGCGACTTCTCAATATTTTGCGGCGATTGGATTACCAATATTTACCAAGGGGGGATGAGTGGCTGCATAATTTCGTCCTGGAGAATGGCGCCGGTCATCAAGTTGACCTGCACAGCTTCGTGCGCAACAGCAAGGGGCAGATCGTCGGCGGGGTGGAGTATCCGGGCGATTCGTTGACCGGGCAGGGGCGGATCTCAGGAATGAACGTCGCCTGCATCCACCCGGAATGGCAGGTCGATTTTCACCTGGGCTACGACTTTGACCACCAGGATTATACGGATGTGAACTATATCTGCAATCTGTTCAAGTTGTCGTTGCCAGCGGAATACCGGGAGTATGCTGCCGCCCTCTACGAGGGCAACCAGCCTGGATCGTGGCGCCTGCCAAAGCGATTCAGCGTACGTGTACCGCAAAGCCCAGCCGATTACCTGGCGTTCACCAATATCCTCGATAAAAATTCGCTTGAGAACATGACCTCGGAGCTACAGGCACTGATCCTGGAGCTGTTGGAGCGGTGCGAAAAACCAGAAGATATTAACCTGGAAAATTATTATGATGCCGGTTTGCGCCCGGGTGTGCTGCTTTTTGAGGATAAACAAGCCATCGGAGCGTGTGAACTGGTCTTCACCCCTGGAGAGAATTCAGGGGAGCCGGGAGCCCGAAAGTGGGATATCCGCCAGATTTCCTTGGTGAAGCGGGCTGATTATTCCTCGCTGTTCATGGCTCTGCTGCGGGGAGCAGTTGGGGAAGCCTGGCGGGCTGGCGCAAACCAGGTGCAAGCGCTGCCGCTGGATGACATCACCCAACCACGTGCGGCATTACCGCAACGTTATGATCTGGGGGAGATCGGCTTTGCCAGCTTTTTTGCGCGGGCAGGATTCAGGCGTCTTGAGCTTGTCCCTGGCAGCAGGTGGGGGATCGCCAAAAGCTAAGGGCAAGAGATCTTTTCGCGCACGAAGGGTACTGTGGATAAGAAGTTCGCGATGAGCGATTGGGAACCTGGGGGTATTATTCTTCAAGCCATGAACAAAGATACCCATTTCCATCTTTTTGGGTTAAGATTTACGCAGCAGCGAATGTTCACAGCAAAAGAAACCGGGAGTGGAATATGATCAAGATCGTGACGGATAGTGCCTGCGATGTTCCTGAAGGGCTTACCCAAGAGTACGGCATCATTAAAGTGCCCACCCACATCATCTGGGATGGAGAGCAATATCTTGACAGTGTCACAATGACAGCAGACGAATTCTACAGACGCCTGCCCACAACCTCAGCAATCCCCACCTCTTCTCAACCCAGCATGGGGGAATTCCGCCAGGCGTATCTGGACGCCGCAGTCCAGGGAGCAACAGAAATTGTCTGTCTGACGGTCAGCGGCAAATTGAGCGGCACTTTTGAATCTGCCAGCAATGCCGCCCGAGAATCCGAGGTGCCAGTGCAGGTGGTGGATTCCCGCTCCATCTCCATGCAGCAAGGCTGGCAGGTGCTGGCAGCTGCACGCGCTGGGCAATTGGGGGCATCGGTTCGGCAAATTTTGGATGCCATTGAGGAGGTCCGTCAGAAGGTGGTGTTTTCGGTGGGTTTGCCTTCGCTTGCCAACCTGGCACGCTCCGGCAGGCTGGGACCAGCGTTCAAATTAATTGGCAATGTGGTCATTGCGGTGCATCCTCTGGTTGCAGTGAACGCAGAGAGCGGAAAGATTGAACCCGTGGGTCTGGCACGTACAAAAAAATCGATGTTGGATAAAGTGTTCAATCATTTCAAGCTAAAAATTGGGAACGGGGTGAAACTGCATGCGGCTGTAATGCACGGCGCTGCCCTGGAGGAAGCCATGCTTTTGAGGGATCGCATCCAACAAGAGCTGGAACCAGTGGAAATGATCTTAACCAGTACGGGTCCAGTTCTGGGGGCGCACGCAGGACCAGGTGCCGTGGCAATCGCCGGGTACTACGAATGATTGATTTTCATATATCAACAAAACCAGTGTTTTTCCACCGGTTTTGTTTGTTAACGGCGGCATAAACCACCCCCCTATCCCCACCCCCGCAAGCGGGACGCAAGCAGTCCCTGGTGGGGGTAAAGATTTTCGGTCAGGGAGCGTTGGAAGGTTGCCCATACGTACAAAGGACACTTGCCTGCTGGCATGGTGGGTGAGAGACCATTGCAGTTCTCTCCTACGGGTAAATTGCTGCTATAGCCAGGTTTACCGGGTTGAACCCCGCAACCCGGTCTACGAAAGGACATACTCGTGTAGGGGACGGCTGCCATGCCGTCCCATTTTGCTTTTGCTTTTTGTTGGGGATGAAAGCATCTCCCTTACAATAAAAAAGCCCTCTTCCGAATCGGATGAGGGCTTACATGTTCTAAGCAACCCGGTCTACAAATAAAATCATGAAATCAGTGAAAGGGAGGCATTGTCTGCCACCAGGGTCACGTTGGGGTGCAATTGAAGGATCGAGGCAGGGATCATTGGGTCGACCTGACCTTCCAGCATATCCCTGACTGCCTCAGCTTTGTTTGCACCGCTGGCAAGGATC
>Ga0209722_1001153_pt1 | contig 24346 bp, 22 predicted proteins | sample BioC12SIPDNA_2_FD_185745 | JGI IMG/M metagenome (GOLD analysis project Ga0209722, IMG submission 185745) | Anaerobic biogas reactor microbial communites from Washington, USA - Biogas_R1_A C12 SIP DNA (SPAdes) (version 2) | ecosystem: Engineered > Bioreactor > Anaerobic > Unclassified | place... | reverse complement strand
CCGAAGCCAACCGAACGCAAGGTAAGGAGTCTGACAATGGCGCAGAAGATGCTCATGTTGATCCCCTGGTTCGTCATGGCGGCGATTGTCGGGCTGCCGGCGCTCTGTGTCGTGTTGTATAGACGAAAAAGGCTGGGAGCGTGTCTTCTGTGCAGTCATCTTTGGTGCATGATCGCGTCCTGCCTGGTGGGGATGTTCCTCTTGCACACGGCCCAGCGTCAACCGCAGCGCGCCGATAATGCCGACAAGGCGAACAAGCTTTTGCAGACGTGTCAGACGCTGCGCGCCGGCAAGGTCGAGGAAAGCCAGATGCTCCTCGACGACCACTTGGCGGGGGCCCTGTATCGAACGGCCTACAATGTCCCGGACGCCAGAATGGGCGAGCTTGACAGCGACGTTCTATCGGTGTGGCAGCAGGCCAAGGAGTACTACGACACGTATGACGTCAATGAGCCCTATGTAGGTTCGATGGTTGCACGGGTTTGCGCGAAGCTGGTGCACGTGCCATGGTCGGAAACGCAACTGGCCATCAAGAAGTTTGAGCAGACATATCGAAATGGCGAGCCGACACCGGCGCCGCCCATCAACGTGAAATCCTGGATAGGACGACCCTTGTCGAGCGGGACGCTGGCGGGTAAGGTGGTTCTGCTGGACTTCTGGAACACGCGTTGCGGTCCCTGCGTCAAGGCGCACCCCGACTTGCAGAGGATTCACGAGACATACCGAGACCGGGGGTTGGTTGTGATTGCCTGCGCCGGAGGAGACGAAAAGGAAACGGCGCAGTACCTGCAAAAGCACGGCTACACCTTCGCAGCGGGCATGGTGACGCGCCAGACGTATCTGGATTACGCGATTCGCGCCAATCCGACGTACTTCCTGATCGATCGCCAGGGCCGCCTGGCGTGGGGGCCGGAACATCGTCTGCCAACCGAGGACGAACTCGCTGAGCTGCTGGAAGCCTCACGGTGAAACAGGTCGTAGCGCAAACGTGTCGCCTCATCGGCTCAGGATTCACACGTATGCGACGAGAGCCGCTGCGTCCGCCTCGGCGGGCGGCAGTGTGGGGGCGACCCGCCTCTGGCGGACGTCGCCCCTGTGGCTGGAACCTCTTCCGCTGTTACGGCTGCTGGTTGTCGATCTTGAGGTTGTCGATGTAGAAAACGGTCTTGGTTGTCGCGTTGCTGACGAAACCGAGCCAGGTCAACTGCTCGAAGCTCCTATTGCCGTTGGCGAGCTTTTCGAATCGTCTCGGTTCCTGACCCGGCAGGGTGACGACGAGATCCCATGTGCTGCTGTTGCCGGTGCCGAGGGCGGCGGTGATGTCGAAATGGACCCACTGACCGACGGGAATGTCCAACAGAACGTTGCCGCCGACGCGAAGCTTGGCGTCTTCGATCCGAAGGCTCGGTCCGACGCTGTAGAGGGTCGAACGCCAATCGCGCCACTCGTGCTGGATCAATACACCCGCCTCGATCCGCAGGTCGAACGAGCAGCGGGTGGTTCCCTTGCTGTGGTTGGGTGAATACACCAGGTGGGGATTGTAGGTGTACCGCAGTCCCTCGGCGTCGGTGAACTTAAGGCTGTGCTGTCCCGATGCCGCGGTCTCGTCGGTCACGGCGATGGAATCGCCCTTGCCCTCGACATGAACCTGATCGGCCCGCGGCGGCTGCCCGGCCTCGGTCTGCTCGAACGTATCGTGGACCAGGACGGGCGGCGGGTCGGGCGGGATCTCCAGAGGCCGATATGTCACTTCGTTGGCCTTCTTGATCCACTCAGGGTCACCATAGACGCCGGCACGGGTGTAGTCGAAAGGCTTGAAGCCGATCTTCAGCGCGGGCGAATCGGGCTTCAGGCGGAAGTCGCCGTTCTCCGGATCGACGAACAGCGGGTCGGCGATGACCGAGTTCTGGTCGTGGCCATGCTCCTGTCGCCATTTGTCCAGCGGGACGCCGACGAAGTTGACGGATTGTCCGGCCGCGTTCCAGTAACAGTTGTTGTCCATCGCGATCTTGACCTGCGTCCACGGTCCGGCCAGCAGCGGCCCGGTCTTCCAATAGACAATGTTGTTGGCGAACGTGAACGACTGGTGTTCCTCGACCCGTGTGGCCTGTACCTGGTGAAGCATGCTGTTGACCAGGATGTTGTTGCGGATCAAATTTTCCTTGCCGTAGTGCTGGTGGAAACTGCCGGTCTTGGTGTTGTAGACGAGGTTGTTCTCCATGAGGATGCCGGTGCTGCCTTCGTCGGTATAGAGTCCCCATCCGCCGTAGGAGTAGGCGTAGATGTCGTGGAAGATGTTGTCGCTGACCGAAGTGCCCTCGGACGGCCCGAGGGTGTAGACGCCGCCCATATCACTGAGCACCCACCAGCCGATGTGGTGGACGCGATTGAATCGCAGAGTGTTTCGCTTGGCCAGGCTGTCGGAATAACCCCATCGCCAGCCGACGGACAGGCCGGTGTAGTAGAAGTCGGCGATCTCGTTGTGGGTGACGGTATTGTCGCCGCTCTGGCCGATCCAGACGCCCACTGCCGAGGTGTAGATTCGGCCGCCGGCGCGGAGAATGTTGTTGTCGGCGGTGATGTGGCTGGTATGAAGCTTCTCGTTTCGGCGGGCCTGACCTTCACCGATGCGAAGACCTCCGGCGCCGAGATCGTGGATATACGAGCGCTCCAGCCGACAGTCTCGACAGCCCCGGCGAAACCACACACCGTAGGTGGCAACGTGTCCGATCTCGCAATCCTGGATGACCACGTTCCGCGCCCCGTCGGCCATGATAGCCGCTTCGGTGACATAGGCCGCCTGGAAGGGGGCATAGCCGCTCGACGGAAGCAGTTCCTGGTTATGATGGAACGTCAGTCCCTTGATCGTGATGTGTTCGACGAACTCATCCGACTCAGGTTGCCCCTGGAAGATCACCAGTTTGGGTGTCTGTGGCGCGATGACCTCTGCTGTGGCCATGTCTTCGCCGGGCAGGGGTTTGTAGTAGAGCCTGCCGTCGCGGGCGAGGAACCATTCGCCCGGTTCATCGAGCGCGGTCTTGAAGTTCTCCAGGTGGAACCGCGTGTTGGCCGGCCAGCCGGAGTAGCTTTTCAATTGCTCGCCCGTGGTGACGATGAGATCGTCTTCGACGTCGATGGCGGTGAGAAAACGCCTTGTGATGCACCACTTGTGATACGCGACCAGCGTGACATCGCGGATTTCGGGCAGACTCAGCTTCGCCAGCAGTTCCAGTGCGTCGGCATGGACCTGCGTAGCGCGAAGGAACTGGTCTTCTTCTCCCTCCATCGGCGTTTCCGAGGTCTCGCCCATGTAATGGTACCACTTGTTGGGCGTTCGAGCCCGAACGGCACGGCGTCCGTTGACAAACAGTTGCTCGAAGTACCACTGTCCGTTGGCGACATCGAGAATTCGCACCGACCACAGACCGTCCTTGTCGGGCTGGAATCCCGTGATGATCCGCCCCCCGCTGAAGACCGGCGTTGCCCCCGGGGCGGCCTCGTAGCTGATCGGGCAGTCCTGGGTGCCGCTGTCGTCCGCCGTCAGGACAAACGGTTCACTCAAGGGGTAGCGACCATCGGCGACAATGACGCGTACGGGTTCCTTGAGGCCTTCCGCCTGCTTCTGCTGACGGATCATGTCGCGGGCCTGCGTCAGTGTCTTGACCGGCCCATCGGGTGAGACGTCAATCGTCGTGGCTGAGGCTGGCGGCGCCGCCAATAAGGTTGCCATCGTCCAGGCAGTCAACACCGCTACAAAACACCGATTGCTCATGTCTGTTTCCTTCTCAGTCGCTGCTGGTCCTGCAGGCACGGGAGCCGGACCGCGACAGCCCCGGCTCCTGCCGTATACTCTTACGATAATATCAGGTCGTCAGGTTCTCGAACTCGATGCCCACCTTCTTGCAGGCGTAGGCCAGCTCGCGCAGGTAGTCACCGTAGCCGGTCATCCAGTGGAAGCCGGGCATGCGTTCGGCCAGTTTCAGGCTGTCGCAGGTGAATCGGACGTCGATTTGCGACCGGCAGATCGGCAGGAACGGCGCGTCCACGATCTCGGCCCGCAGGCCCACCCAGCGCTTCAACGCAAAGTCCGGCGCGATGTTTGTGGTCATCTGGCCCTTGCGGAACTCGACCTTGGGCGCAGCACCGTAGTCCGACTCGAAATGGGTCATGATGCGAGCCGGCTCGAGATCCTTGCCATTCATCTTCCGTGGCGCAGTGCAGTGAGCCAATGTGATGATGCCGTCGTGCGGATAGGTCGGGTCGTTGAGGAAGACGGGGTTGCCGGTGATGTTGCCGAGCAGGACTCCTGAGGGGATCACGACGAAGTCCGACTCGCAGAATGCCAGATACCGCGAGTCGTTGAGCAGGCTGAGTGTCAGGCACGCCGTCGTGTTGGACATGGGCATGATCGTTCCCATGCAACTGTTGATTGTCAGCGCCTGGCAATCCGCTTTCTTCATGATGCCTCGAAAGACCTGCTCGAGCAGGAAGGCGTTCTCGACGTACTCAGGCTTCGTCTCGAGCTTGACGCCGCGGCCCTTCATGTAATCCTTGGCGCGGGCCTTGGCACGATCGACGGCAGCGCTGTCGGCAAAGGCTTCTTTGATGAGCTTGCCCAAGTCTTCGTAGGAAACGGTCTGGATGTCGAACTTCCAGATCTGTCGCACGAGGTTCGGGACCACATCGGCCGGCTGGGCCCAGGCGCCGGGACCGCCGATAGCAATGATCCGCGTGCCCAGCGTGTTCCTCAGACCGCACAGGGCGCGAAGACGCCAGAGGATCTCGTCCTGGCTGTCGATTACCACGTCGTTGTCGTTGACGCCCGCAACAGCCAGGGTATCCGTATGCTGGCGGAGATAGCGCGGGCTGATGATCTCATACCAGAGATAAACCGGGCCGGACTTGTGCCGGCAGAAGATGATCATGTTCTTGCCGCGCTTGTTCAGCTCGTCGAAGATACCCATCCACCCGCCGGCGGCATAGACCAGATAGGTGTCCGCCTGATCCAGATCGGAGATCTTCTTCAACTCGTCAGCGTTTCGCGCTCCGGTCGGCGCGAGGAACTCGACGGGGAAATCGGCCTTCTTCTCAAGCGCAACCAGTTCGGTCCTGATGGCCCGCAGTTCCTTTTCGGCATCCTCCTGGGTTTCGATTCCGCCCCAGTTGCGCCAGCTCGTCTGCGGCCTTCGCTGCGGCGTGTCATACATCAGGATCGGCTTGACCACGAGCGGCTTACGGACAGGGCCGGCCGGACCCTCCGCCTCGGCCATTGCCACCGACGACCAAGTCAGGCCCGTCAGCGCGGCGCCGAACACCGTCGCACCACCGACTCCCTGAAGAAAGGTCCGACGGCTGATTCCGTCATGGCCGTGCTCATGCCCGCATCCGCATGGACAGCAGGTCATCCGCATCGCGTGTCTTGCTGTATCTTCGCTCGCCATCGGTGAATCCCTTTCATAGAGTTCCGCAAACGGGCCAATACATCGCATTGAGCCAGCACCGGGCCCCCCGGTGGTCGACGGTGAAACAACGCATGCCAATCCTGTCGTTCGACGTCATGTCGGCAATATACCGTAGCGGGCGACAGACAACAAGGCCCGAAATGCAACGATGGTGCTGATTCTCTGCATCCTCTTGATCCAGTGGGTCGATTCCATGGCAACGACATGGGGTTTCCCGCAGCCTTGACGATGTGGCGGGTCGGTCATAGAATGGCGGACCTTGATTTTGTTCCCACGCCGAGAGAGGGTTGGGGACGTGTTGAAGTGTCGCCCAAGGGGCAGCAGAAAGACGAAAGGGACCATGATTCACATCAACGAGAACTTCCTGAAGCTACGTGCGGGATATCTGTTTCCCGAGATCGGACGGCGCGTTCGTGCGTTCAGAGAGCAGAACCCCGGCGCTAAGGTCATCAGCATGGGAATCGGCGACGTGACCCAGCCGCTGGCGCCGGCCGTCATTGAGGCCATGCATCGAGCGGTCGATGAGATGGGCCGCCCCGAGAGCTTCAAGGGCTACGACGACGGCGGCGTCGGCTACGAGTTCCTCCGAAGGGCTGTCGTCGAGAGTGATTACAACGCCCGTGGCGTCGCTATGGATATCGATGAGGTGTTCGTTAGCGATGGCGCCAAGCCGGACACGGGCAACATGCAGGAAGTCTTCGGCACCGACAACGTGGTGGCCGTCGCCGACCCGGTCTACCCGGTCTATGTGGATACGAACGTCATGGCGGGCCGGACGGGACAGGCCAACGAGATCGGCCAGTACGAAGGGGTTGTCTACATGCCTGCCACCGCCGAGAACGGTTTCGTTCCCGAACCGCCGAAACAGGCGGCGGATATGGTCTATCTGTGCTTTCCCAACAACCCGACGGGTTCGGTTGCGACCAGGGAGCAGTTGGCCGCGTGGGTGGCCTACGCCTGCGAGAACGGGGCGGTGATCCTGTTCGACGCTGCCTATGAGGCCTTCATTGCGGACCCCGATATCCCCCACTCGATCTATGAAATCGAGGGGGCCAAGGATGTCGCAATTGAGTTTCGCAGCTTCTCCAAGACGGCCGGGTTCACCGGTGTTCGCTGCGCCTATTGCATCGTGCCCAAGGGGTTGAAGGCCCGCACGAAGGACGGCCGAGCCGTCGAAGTCAATCCGATCTGGAAGCGCAGACACTGCACCAAGTTCAACGGTGTCTCCTATGTCACTCAGGCGGGCGCGGCGGCCGTGTACACGCCGCAGGGCAAGAAGCAAGTTGCCCAGACAATCGGTGTGTATATGACCAACGCCAAGGTGATTCGCGAGAGGCTGACGGAGTTGGGCTACCAGGTTTACGGCGGCGTCAACGCCCCGTACATTTGGCTGAAGACGCCCAACGGGCTTGGCTCGTGGGCGTTTTTCGACCGGTTGTTGAACGAAGCCCATGTGGTTGGCACGCCCGGCGTCGGATTCGGGCCGGCCGGAGAGGGATATTTCCGCCTGACGGCGTTCGGCACGCTGGCCAACGTCAAGGAGGCGTTGGATCGCATAGCCTCGCTGTGACGCCGGCGCAGATCACAAGCCGGCGGTTCGAGACGTACGGAGGATTGAAATGGATCTGGCCAGTAGGTTTGGGGTGGTCATTGTCGCTGTGTCGCTGTTGACGCAGGTCCCTGTTATTGCGGCGAGGAATGGGTCGGAGTCTGAGGCGGCGACCAGTCTGCCGAGGCCTTGGCTCGACGATTGGCACCAGCCGTCCGTCCGGTTGCGTCCGCTTCAGATTGTGCACGGGGTGCCGCCGGAGCAGGCCACGCTCGACGGCATGATGGGCCTGAAGGATCTCGGTCTCGGCGGGATCGTCTGCAACGTGGCATTTGGCGAGTATCTGCGGTCCGAGCGGAACTGGCAGGTCCTGGTGCGGGCGGTCGAAGCATGCAGTCAGGCGGGACTTCGCGTCTGGATCTATGACGAAGACGGGTATCCCAGCGGTGCGGCCGGCGGGCTTGTTCTCGATGAGAATCCGGGTTTCGAGGCGCTGGCCCTGGCCTACGATCCGTGTCAGGCCGATCCGTTTGTCTTTCGTCCGGCCTACGAACACACGCACGCCTCGAACAACTATTATGCGGCGCGCCGGTACCCGAATCTGATCGATGCGGCGGCTGTCGAGGCCTTCATCCAAACGACGCACGACGCCTACGGTGAGCGTCTGAAGCCTTTCTTCGGCACGACGATCGAGGCGATGTTCACCGATGAGCCTTCTCTGATGGCCGTGAACATCGGTCCCTTGCCCGACGAGGTGCGTGCGAAGGTCCGCGTCGTCGATCCGCTCGATCCGAACGTGCTGCCGCTTCCGTCGGTACCGTGGGTGGCCGATCTGCAGGAGTTGTACCGGCGCTGCTATGGGCAGGACCTGCTGGCGGCGCGCAAGAGCCTCTTCGAAGGAGACAGCGAGCACGACCGCCAAATCCGTCAGCAGTATTGGGCCCTGGTGGCCGACCTGCTGGCCGAGCGATACTACGGCCGTATCCAACGGTGGGCCCACGCGCATCGTATCGCGTCGTCGGGCCACATCCTCTGGGAAGAAACCCTTGAACACCACCCGGCTCTCGAAGGCAATACGCTCAAGGTGCTGGGACGAATGGATATTCCCGGGCTTGACCTGCTCACTTCGAACCCCGAAGCGGTGATCCATACCGGGTGGATGACCGCGGTGCTTCCGGCTTCGGCGGCGTTGCTCAACGGCGGACGGCGGGTCATGACGGAGGTGAGCGACTTCTCCGAGACCATGGCGGGCAAAGGCCCCGCCTCGCTGGCCGAGATGTGCGCGACTGCTGCGTGGCAAGCCGCCTTCGGCGTCACGGAATTCACCCTGTACTACAACCGCCAGCAGCGCAGCCCGATGGAATACCGTGCCTATGGCGATTTCGTCGGCCGACTCAATGCACTGCTTCGCGACGCCCAGCCGGCGCCACGCGTGCTGCTGTACTATCCGATCGCGGACATGTGGGCCGAATACAAACCGGTGGCCGAGAAACTGACGAAACAAACCCAATCGGTCAGAATGCGTGGCATCATCGATTCCTTTATGGGCCTGGGCCAGCGTATGACCCGAGGGCAGATCTCCTTTGCGCTGGCCGATCATGAAGTGCTGGCGGGCGCCCGCGTCAAGGGCGAGCGGATCTGCGTGGGTGATCGGTGCTTTGACGCGATTCTCTTGCCTGCCGACGTGGAGCTTCCAGCGCCGGCCAAGGCGAATGTCAGGCGGTTCGAGGGCACCGGGGGCCGTGTTCTACGCCATGTCCCGGGTGAGACAGCCAGTTTGGACTTCTTAGCCGGCCTCTACGGCAGCGGTCTGCTGAGCGATCCGCAGGAGCGCATCGTGGTGGGGCGGTTCAGAAGGGCCGGCCGGAGCCTCATATTGGCCGTCAACGTTGCCGCCTCGCCATGCGATTGCGAAATGTCCGCGCCGCAGGCGGCGAAATGGATTGTCGCCGACCCGGCCACGGGTACAATGGAGCCTGTTTCAACGGATCGGGCGGGGTGGATCCCGCTGTCGCTGCCACCACGCGCGACACGAGTTCTCGTCGGTCCGGCTGATGATTGAAACGATGCCGCGTCGTCCCGGCCTGCGACCGGGTGTAGGGCAGGACGTCGGCAAGGGAATGCCAAGGGAAGGTGTTCCTTCGTGCGAGGTGGAACGAATGGCTGAACGGATTACAGCGTACATTGGTTTGGGCAGCAACTTGGGGGACCGGCGGCACACCATTCGAGAGGCCCTGGCGAGCCTGAATCGACATCCGGAGATCGAGGTTTCGAGAGTAAGCGACATCAAAGAGACGCCGCCGCTCGGGCAGGCGTCGGAGCCGTATTACCTCAACGGGGTTGCGGAGATCCACACGACAGTGGCGCCGGAGGAGCTGTTGAGTGTCCTGATGAACACGGAGGATATCCTCGGGCGAACGCGCCGCGGCCGGTGGGGGCCTCGAACGATTGATCTCGACCTGCTGCTTTTCGGGCGCAAGATTGTCCGCCAGCCCCATCTGATCGTGCCTCACCCCCAGATGCACCTGCGATCCTTCGTCCTCGACGGGCTCTGTCAATTGGACGGCGACCTCGTTCATCCGCTGTTCCACGAACCCGTGCGTGAGCTGGCCCGCCGTCTGGGCGGGGGCAACTTCGTTCTCGATCCGGCCGGCCCACAACTCGTGAGCATCGCCGGACCGATCGGTGTGGGCAAGACCACGCTCGTCAAACGACTTGCGGCCGTCCTCGACGGACAGGTTGTCCTGGAGCCTTACGATACGAATCCGTTTCTGGCGAGGGTCTATGCCGGCCAGAAGGATTTGGCTTTGGACAGCCAGTTGTATTTTCTGCTCCATCGCGCCGATCAGCTTCATCCGGAGGCGTTGTCGCAGGAGAGCGTCTCTTTGGCCGACTATGTCTTCCAGAAGGAACTGATCTACGCACGGCGGCTGCTGGACGCCGAACAACTGCGGCTTTACGAGAGGGTCTACGAGGTCTTCACCCGGACTGTTGAACCCCCGGCGCTGGTAATCTACCTTGAGGATTCCCCCCAGCGGTGCCTCGAACGCATCCATCACCGAAACCGGCCTTACGAACAGCAGATTGCACTGGGATTTCTTGAGGCCCTGCATCAGGATTACGAACAGCTCTTCGCAGACTGGGGAGTCTGTCCGCTGATTCGACTGCCCGCCGCAAAGGTTGGGATCGATGACGAGGCCGCGATCGAGCATGTCGCACTGCAGATCAAGGCGTATGTTGCGGAGCGGGAGCATGCGGCGGTCGCCTGAGACCGCAGGGAGGAGGCTGCACAGATGCGTGTGACCGGAACGATCGAAGAAGTCAGGCAGTGGATGGCTCCGCCCCGTGCCGCAGGCCAGCGCATCGGCTTGGTGCCGACGATGGGAGCGCTGCACGTCGGGCACGTCTCGTTGATTGAAGAGGCTGTGAAGCGATGTGAAGTCGTGGTCGTCAGTCTCTTCGTCAATCCCACGCAGTTCGGACCGGAGGAGGACTTCAACAAGTATCCCCGGCCCTTCGAAGAGGACCTCGCGATCTGCCAGCGCCACGGGGTGGACGTGGTTTTTACGCCGAGCCCTTCTGAGATGTACCCTCGGGAGAACCTGACCTGGGTCAATGTGACAGGAATCACAGAGCCGCTGTGCGGGCGTTCCCGGCCGGGGCACTTCCGGGGCGTGACGACGGTTTGTACGAAGCTGTTCAACATCGTGGGGCCAGATGTTGCGTTCTTCGGACAGAAAGATGCCCAACAGGCCACCGTGATCCGGCGGATGGTGGCGGATCTGAACATGCCCCTGGAGATCGTGGTCTGCCCGACATTCCGCCAGGGCGATGGTCTGGCCGTGAGCAGCCGCAACCAGTACCTCAGCGCCCAGCAACGTAAGGACGCGACGGCCATCTACAAGGCCCTGCAAGAAGGGCGGCGGATGATCGAGGCCGGGGCCGTGGATCCGATTCTGGTTTGCGAACGGGTGGAGGCCGTGATACGGCGTGTGCCCGCCATGCAGATCGAGTACGTCAGTCTGGTCGATCCGGAGACGCTCCAGCCAGTCCAACGCCTTGATGGGGCGGTGCTGATCGCTGTGGCGGCTCGGCTCGGCCCGGCCCGGCTTATCGACAACATCTTAGTGGACAGCCGCAGTTCGTAGAGTATAATGCCAGTTTTGTCCACTGGGTTGTGTCCGATAGGGAAAAGAAACGCTGATGTTACTGAAGGTTCTCAAGAGCAAACTGCACCGAGCCAGGATTACCGAAACGAAGCTACACTATCCCGGCAGCATCGAGATCGACTCGGCTCTCATGGAAGCATCGGGTATCCTGCCCTACGAATCGGTTCTCGTGGCCAACCTCAACAACGGCAGCCGGCTGGAGACGTACGCCGTGCCCGGCAAGGCCGGTTCAGGCTGTGTGGTGATCCTCGGGGCCGCCGCGCAGTTGGCTACGCCGGGCGATATCGTCATTATCATGGCGTTTGGCCTGTGCACCACTGAGGAGGCCGCCTTCATCAAGCCCAAGGTCGTCGTGCTCGACGAGAAGAACAACATCGTCAAGCCGTAGCGAAAAGGATGTCGGAGCCCATGATGGAAACCGAGTCGTACCTGGTGGTTCCTCGCGGGGGTGAGGCGTCATATGAGGCGAGGCGCCGCTGAATGCACCCGGAACTCATTGAAATCCCCCTTGTCCACCTGACCGTCAAGAGCTACGGTCTGATGATGGTCGTTGGGTTCCTTGCCGCGGTCACGCTGATCCGTCTGCTGAGCCGCAGTTTCACGGAAGACCCGCAACACATCACCAATGCGGCGCTCTATTCCCTCGTCGCCGGCATTGTCGGCGCCCGTGTCTTCTTTGTGGTCCACTACTTCGACAGTTTTCGTGACGAACCGCTTTCGGTCTTCGCGATCTGGAAGGGGGGCCTGGAATTGCTCGGCGGCGTCCTGCTGGCGATCGCCGTGATCCTCCTCTACATCCGTTACCACAAGCTGCCGTTGCGGCACTATCTCGACGTGCTGGCCGTCGGGTTGATGCTGGCCCTGGTCTTCGGGCGGATCGGCTGCTTCCTCAACGGCTGCTGCTACGGCAAGCCCACCGAGCTTCCGTGGGGCGTCCGCTTTCCCTATGGTTCGTTTGCCTATCGCAGTCAGGTCCAGGCGGACCCGGAAAGGGGCCGAATGGAGCCGCATCTGCACCTGCCGCCGGATTACTTCGGCTACTTCGACGAAGACGGAAATTATCAGCCAGGTCTGAAGCCCTGGAAGTCTCTGTCGCCCCAACAGCAAGAGCAGGTGACCGGCGGAGCTTATCGCTGCCTGCCCGTGCATCCGACGCAGTTGTATACCAGCGCCTCGGCTGCCCTGCTCTGCGTGATCCTCTATGGTTTCTGGAGGCGCTCGCGGCGTGCTGAGCAGATCGGAAAGCACGCCTTCGCCACCAGGCCGGGCTCGGTCTTCAGCCTCATGTTCATCTTCTACGGGGTGATGCGCTTTCTGATGGAGTTGGCACGCGATGACAACCCCTTCGAAATCGACCATCTGACGATTGCCCAACTGTTGGGTATTGGCCTGGTGATTCTGGGGGCATTGCTGCTGACCTTCTTCGCTCTGATCCGACCGGAGGAGTTGCCGTCCGCGGCTTCCAGGGCCGATAAACACGGCCGGTAGGCGTCTCTGTTTCACTCAATCGTGCCGCCAAACCGCGTTCAGGCTGCCGAGGCAGCCGCTCGGCGATTCCCCATATCATTTTTCGTCTGGACAGTCCGTCCGAATGACGATACTATATTGAACAGGGGTGATAGGTACCGGCGCACATGGACTATCCAGAAGAAATTTTATGGGACTGTACGACAGGGATTACACGCAAGCGGGTGAACGGCAGCAATATTATGGCTCGCCCCAGATGCGATTCAATCTGCCGCGGCTGATGCCGGTCGTCAAGTGGCTGCTCATCGCCAACATCTCCATCTTCGTGTTGGGAGTGCTGGTAAAGCCGTTCGGCGACCTGCTGGAGCGGTGGTTTGCCGTTGACGGGGGCTCCTGGCTTACCATGCTGCAACCTTGGCGTCTTGTCACCTATCAGTTTCTTCACAGCCGCTCCGGCGCTCTGCACATCTTCTTCAACATGCTGGCGCTGTTCTTCCTGGGACCGCCCCTGGAACGTCACTGGGGCAGCCGTCGATTCCTGCCGTTCTACCTGATCTGTGGGGCGGCTGGGGGGCTATTCTATCTGTTGCTGACCACGATCGGATTTCTCTCGCCGGTCCCGATGATCGGCGCTTCCGGCTCGGTCCTGGGGCTCCTGGCGGCCTGCGCGATCCTGTTTCCCCATATCGTCCTGTTCGTGTTCTTCTTCCCGGTGCCGATTCGTATCGCGGCTGTGGTCTTTGCTTTCATGTATTTCCTGCTCATCGTAACGCGCAGCAACAACGCTGGTGGGGAGGCCGCCCACTTGGCGGGCATGGCGGCCGGTGCCGCCTATGTTCTGCTGATGCCCCGGCTGGGGCAGTTCCGCCTCAAGAGAAGGGCCGGGTCGTGGGAAAAGAGCGTCGAGCAGCAACGCCTGCTGCAGGTCGAGGTCGACCGCATTCTCGCCAAGGTCCACCGTGAGGGGTTGCACAGCCTGACCGGCAAGGAGAAGAAGACCCTCAAGAAGGCCACGCAGATGGAGTTGCGCCGGCAGAAGACGTAGTCACAGGAACCCGCTGTGGTTGGCCTGGCAGCTCCGATCGAGACCGTTGAGGACTTTGGCACAATCGTGACGGGTCAATCCCACTGGAAGCCGCGCCGATTCATGCCCTCCGTTAACGCCTCGATCCGCTTCCTGACGTTGTCCCGTTTCAGTTGGGCATCCTGCCACTTGACGATCTCGCTTTTGCTCTCGTCGATCTGCCGCTGCAGTTCCTCCAGCTTCTTCTGGAGTTGCTCGTAGGCGATCTCTTTGCGTCGAACGATCAGGTCGTAGCGTCGGGCGATGATATCCTGCAATTCGGCGCCGAGGATCTGCTTTCTGGCGTCGGAGCGTTCCCGCCGGATCTGCCGGAGAATCTCGTCTCGCCTCTTGCGGAGATCATAGTCCTCCTTCAGCACGTTGCCGAGTTCGGGATTGACGCAGTGGGCCTCGAAGATTCGCCCATATCGTTCGAGCAGGTGCTCGAAGTTCCTGACGTAGAGTTGTGGATCCTTCTCCCGGACCTTGGCCAGTTCGGCCTCGTCCTGGGGGTAATTGGACTTGAGCCACTCGATGAAATCGTTGTGCCTTCGCTGGCGGCGGGCTTCGAATCGCTCACGACTGATTTCGTCGATCTCCTTGCGGCCGTGCCAGCCGAGTTCGGTCTTGAACTGCTCCGGATCCTTCTTGCGCAACTCGGCCAACTCCCTGGCCTTCGCCGGATCTCGCTGTGCGATGCCCTTCATGATGCGATCGACGGTCTCGTCTGAAAGCCATCGGTACCACCACGGGTACGCAGGCGATCCGGTGTCTTCATCCCAGATGTCGTGCACCTGCTCCGGCGGACCGGGCTGGGCGTTCGTGGCGGCCCCCGGCCAGACGCTGCTGGCCAGAAGAAACATGCCCAGAAGAATCGCTGTGGCGTATCTCTGCATGGCGACTATTCCTTCCAAAACTGTCTTTCAATGCGAATCAGCTCCATCTCGACCTCATCGAGTGCACCCGTGGCCACCTCGCCGTCGTCGGCGTCGATAGCCAGCATTTGCGCCTCAACGCGCCGGAGCTCCGATCGGAAGTACGCCAGTTTCATGTCGTCCGATATGATGTCGTCGCTGTCCCATATGGCGGCGGGGATCAGCGAGGCGTAGCGAATGTCCGATGGCTCCTGGGCCGGCCGCCCAAAGAAGCCGATCAAGGCCACGACGATGACGGCGGCGGCCGCTCCACCATAGCGGTAGAGCAGGTGCGCAGGTTTGTGCGGAACGCTGAGCCGGACAGCGATTCGTTGCTTGATCTCGGTCAGCAGTTCCGCAGCGACTGGCGGCGATGGACTGCCGTCGAACAACCGGTCGCCATCGCGAATGTCCTGCTCGGCCGAATCGGCCTGCGACGGTCCGAAGAACCGCTCCAACAGCTCTCTTAGTTCGTCGTGACTTGGGTTGTTTTCCATACGTTCAACCTTCCATGAGTTCACGGAGTTTCCCGAGCCCTCGGTGCAGCTTTGACAAGGCCGTTCCGATCGGCTCGGATCGTATCTCCGCGATCTCCTTGAAACTCATCTCCGAATAATAGCGCAATACAATCAAATCCCGGGTGTCGGCGTCCAGCCGATTCAACTGCATCTGGAGTCTGTCGAGCTTGTCCCCCGTGAGGTCCGACTGGGCCGTCTCGGTGGGACGCCGCTCCACGTCGGCCCGGCGCCCTTCAACCAGCTTCTTTTGTCGTTTTCGGCTCCGCAGGTGGTCGTGGAAGATGTTCAAAGCGATCCGGAACAGCCAACTCTCGAACGACCCGCCCTTATAGGACCCGATCTTCTCGACCAGTTTCATAAACAACTCGCTGAGCAGCTCATCGCTGAGGTCTCGGTCCCCGGTGAGCCGGTAGAAGTACCCGTAACAGCGCCCGCCGTAGAGATCCACCACCTGAGCGAAACACTCAGCATCCCCCGACTTACAGCCGTTTATGACTTGGGTTAGCTCAACGCTTGCACCCATCTGTTGTGTTCACAGCCTATGAAAAGACGCGATTGTCAAAGGGTTTATTCCAGGAATCGCCTGCAAAACGTGGTCAACCGCCCCCATTGAGAAGTTGGCACCGACACGATCCGGCTGCTCTGGGACGCCGGCGCGGCGACAGGAGACCCACGATCAGACGGGCCAGGGGTCATGAGGCTCTGTGGAGTCATGCTCCTGATCGTCCGGATCGACCCGCCAGTTCTCCGATTCCTCCATCTCGCTGATCTCGCGCTGGACGTACTTGAAGATCTTGTCCTGGAGCGGTGCGAGCCTGCCATACGACTGGAGCATGCTCTGGTAGCTTGCCAGCAGCATGTCCAGGCGGATCAATTGCCACTTGGCAATGCACTCGGGCTCCTTGACGTTGGAGAAGGGGTCGCACTTGAAGACCCTCTGGCCGTTCGGTCCGATTTCGCAGAGTTCGCACTGATCGCATTGAATCATCTTCGTACCTCGTTTCCGAGCCACACGGGGCGAAGAACCGGCCTGTGTCGTACAAATCCCCCCGTCGCGAACGCGGCAACATCCGTGCCGTCTGATTGCGACATTTGGCCGTTTTTCTCTCTTTACACCGGGCCCTTTCTGCTGTACCATCTGATTATACGGGCTTCAGCAAGGTTGTAATGGAGATTCTGAGTTTTCTTAGAGGAATGCATGGCCAAACCACGACGCAGAAGGAAGATCGGGAGCAAGAAGAGACGTACGCGCTGGAAAATCAGGCATAAGATCAGCTAAGAGTCCTCTCATTTCATAGTATCTCACCCTGTGGGGAGTTTTCGCACCGGGCAGGGGATGGTGCGCTGTCGGTGCGGTCGTATTCATGAAGCACTTCCGCGTAGCCTTCGAGCCTGACGGCAAGGAAATATCCATTCACCAGGGAGCCACCCTCGTCGAAGCCGCAGGCCTTGCAGGGATCGTTTTGAACACGTCCTGCGGGGGACGGGGTACGTGTGGCAAGTGCGTCGTTCGGCTGGGGCCGGACGATCGGGAGGTGCTGGCCTGTCAGCAGACGGTCCAGAGCGATTTGACTGTGACCGTGCCAGCCGAATCCCGCTTCTATGCCCACAAGATCCTCGAACACGGCCTCGAACGAACCACAGGTCTTCGCCGGACGGTTGTCGAGCGATACCGCACGGTGGCGGGCCCGACGGCCATCTACGGCGTAGCCGTAGATATCGGCACGACCACCGTCGTCGCCAAGCTGATCGATCTGGCTGATGGCCGATCGGTGGCCACACGGGCGATGCTCAATCCTCAGACGCAATTCGGCGACGACGTCGTCAGCCGGATCAGCTACGCCGAGTCGGAGGCCGGCCTGGCCCGGCTGCGTGCGGTTATCGTCGATGGGGTCAACGAGCTGATTCAGGGATTGTGCGACGTTGCCCGAATCGATGCCACTGCCATCTGCGAGGCCTCCATCGTCGGTAACACGACCATGAACCACATCTTCCTGGGATTCCCGGTCCGTCAATTGGGGCAGGCCCCATATCTGGCGCATTCGGTCGATGCCCACGATGTGCCGCCCGGGCAGGTGGGGCTGCGTATGAATCCGGCCGGGAACATCCATGCCGCCGAAAATATCGCAGGTTTTCTTGGCTCGGACACCACGGCGGTGGCGCTTGCCGTCGACATGGATTGCGCCTCGCAGATGACCCTTGTTGTGGATATCGGAACCAACGGTGAGTTGGTACTCGGGACTGGTGAGCGGCTCTATGCGGCCAGTTGCGCGGCCGGCCCGGCCCTGGAAGGGGCGAGGATTCGACACGGCAGCAGGGCGGCCGAAGGGGCGATCGAGGCCGTTGTCATTGACAATGATGATATCGCTCTGGACGTCATCGGCGATCTGGCACCGCGTTCAATCTGCGGCAGTGGGCTGATTGACGCGGTATCAGTGCTTCTGGAATCAGGCGTTGTTGACGCCAGCGGGCGATTCGCCGACGCCGGGCAGGTACGGTCTCACTGCCCGGGTCGCCTGGCGTCCAGACTCATCGACTTCGAAGGCCAGCCTGCCTTCCGCCTGTCCGACGGTACGCAGACGGCCGGACCAGGAGTGGTCTTGACCCAGAAGGACGTTCGGGAGTTCCAACTTGCCAAGGCGGCGATTCAAGCCGGCATCAGGCTCTTGCTGACCAAAATGGGTATCGATGCCGGCGACTTGGAACGGGTGCTTCTGGCAGGGGCATTTGGGAATTATATCCGCCCGACGAGTGCAGTCCGTGTAGGGTTGTTGCCGAACGTTCCACTGGAACGTATCCATTTCGTTGGCAACGCCGCAGCGACGGGGGCCCAGATGCTCCTGCTAAGCGACGACTGCCGAGCGACGGCGGCGAGCCTGACCCGCAGGATCGAGTATGTGGAGATCGCCCACGAGAAGTCGTTTGGCGAGGTTTTTGCCGAATCGATGCTGCTGAGCCCTTAGGGTTGGGCGATCCTACGCGGGCTTCATGTAGGCGAGCAGATAGATCAGATACCCTCCATAGACCGCCAGCAAGAGCGCCCCGCTGAGGCGGCCGATGACTCGTTTGCCCACGATGGCGGCGACGGCAAAGGCGATGCTGACACCGATCATGATCCAGAAATCGACCCCACCGGCGAATCGCGAGCCGACGATGAAGGGCCGCACGAGTGCGGCCGCCCCGCTAACGAACAACGTGTTGAAGATGTTCGAGCCGACGAGATTGCCCACTGAGATGTCATGGTGGCCTTTGAGAGCGGCCAGTACACACGTTACCAACTCCGGAAGCGATGTGCCGACGGCCATGATCGTCGAGCCGATTACGGCATCGCTGAGGCCGATCCGTGTGCCGATCGTCACTGCGCCGCTGACCGCCAGCCGTGCGCCGAGCGACAGGCCGACGAGCCCGATGCAGATGAAGGCGACATGTCTGCCGGTGCCGGTCTGTGTGCCGACGGCAGGGATATCCGGGACGGCGACGGGCAATACGCCGGCCCTTGCGGTACGCACGGTGTAGGCCACCAAGGCGGCAAAGACACACAGCAGAAGGAGGCCCTCCGGCCTGGAAAGGGCAAGATTTCGCAGGACCGGCCAGAGCAGCAGGGCGACGACCAGCATGGTGGGTATCTCACGGCGAAGTGTCCGGGCCTGGATCCGCAGGGGATTGATCATCGCCACGAGTCCTCCGACGAGGGCCAGATTGGCGATGTTGGAACCATAGACATTGCCGATGGCGATGTCGCCCCGGCTGTCGAGGACAGAAGCAATGCTCGCGGCGGCCTCAGGCGCCGAGGTACCCATCGCCACGACGGTCAGCCCAACGACAAGCTGACTAACGCCAAGGCGATTGGCAATTCCGACCGCTCCGGTGACGAGCAGATCGGCGCCTTTCCACAGAAGCAGCAGTCCGGCCGTCAGCAGCAGTGTCGCCCAAGCCATGCCATCTCCAAGTCAACGACCCATGTTATCCAAGACGCAACAATGTGGTCGAAACCATCTCTGCGGCGTCGCCATCGTCGTTGATCGCAGGGCGGGATTCGCCGAATCAGATCTTTCCAACAACCAGACAGGCGTTGTGACCGCCGAATCCGAATGAATTGCTGATCGCGATGTTGACCTTCGCTTCGCGGGCCGTCCACGGGACATAGTCCATTTTCGGGTCGCACCGCTCATCCGGATTGTCGAGATTGATGGTCGGCGGGATGACGGAATGATTGATCGCCTTGATGGCGGCAATCAGCTCGACCGCCGCGGTTGCACCCAGCATGTGCCCCAGGCAGCTCTTGGTCGAACTGACAGGAATCTTGTAGGCATACTCGCCGAACACGGCTCGGATTGCCGTGCTTTCGGCGATGTCATTCAATTCCGTGCTGGTCCCGTGGGCGTTGATATAGCTAACGTCCTGCGGGTTGATCTTCGCGTCGGCCAAGGCGAGCTTCATCGCCATGGCGGCGCCTTCGCCGTTGGGCAGGGGGGCGGTGATGTGATAGCCGTCATCCGTAGCAGCGTACCCGAGCAACTCGGCGTAGATGGTTGCGCCACGTTTGCGGGCGTGCTCGAACTCCTCCAGGACGAGGATGCCCGCGCCCTCGGTCAGGACGAAACCGTCACGATCCCGGTCAAACGGCCGAGACGCGATGGTAGGATTGTCGTTTCGCAGGCTCAGAGACCGAGCGGCACAGAACGATCCGAGACCGATCGGTGTCAGAGCGGCTTCCGAGCCACCTGTAATGACCGCATCACTGCGACCACTGGCGATGTTCCAGAACGCTTCTCCAATCGTGTGGTTGCCCGAAGCGCACGCGCTGGATACCGCAAAACACGGGCCTCGTGCCCCGAACTGGATGGCAATATTGCCACTGGCGGCATTGGACATCAAACGCGGCACACAGAATGGAGAAACTTTGCCCGGGCCCTTCTCGAGCAGGCGAATGTGCTGTTCCTCAATCTCCTTGATCCCGCCGATTCCCGTCCCGACGATTACGCCTACACGATAGGGGTCTTCTTGAGATACATCCAGGCCGCTGTCCTTGACGGCGCCGATCGCGCTGGCGATGGCGAATTGCGTGAACCGATCCATGCGTTTCGATTCCCGCTTGTCGATATGCTCGGTGATGTCAAAATGCTTGATTTCACCGCCAAAGTGGACAGGGTAGTTGCTCGTGTCGAAGGATTCAATTGTGGAAACCCCACTCTTGCCCTCGCACAGCGCAGCGAAAAGCTCATCGACGGACTCCGACAGCGCAGTAACGCACCCCAGGCCCGTTATGACAACTCGACGTCTGTTCATAGCAGGCTTATGTGCTTTCTTTCTTCTTGGTTTGTGCGATGCTGACGATGTAATCGATGGCGGCGCCGACGGTCTGGATCTTCTCAGCCTCTTCGTCTGGAATGCTCATGTCGAACTCGTCTTCGAATTCCATGACCAGTTCCACCGTATCCAGCGAGTCGGCATTCAAATCGTTGATGAAGGACGTCTCCTTGGTGATCTCCGACTTGTCAACGCCCATCTGTTCGCTAATAATGTCGATCACCTTATTCTCGATCGCCTGCACATCTACCTCATCGATACTCACGTGTTGATCCTCCCTAATTCACTCGATCTTCGTCAATAACGCCGTCGGTTGCGGCTGCCGCAATCACTACGTACCATCCCCGTCTGGGCTGAATTTCGGCGGTATCTTACCGACCAGACAAGACTTGTACAAACAATTTCCAACATTTTTTTCACATGGCCATGCCACCATCGACGCAGAGGACCTGGCCGGTGATGTAGCCGGCCTCGTCGCTGGTCAGGAAGGCTACGGCCTTGGCGACATCCTCAACGGTTCCAAATCGCCTGACCGGGATAACGTCCATCGCCGCCTTCTTGACCATGTCCGGCAGAACGGCGGTCATTTCCGTCTGAATGAAGCCGGGTGCAATGCAATTGGCTGTGACGTTCTTCTTGCCGATCTCCCGGGCGATGGATTTGGACATGCCGATCAGCCCGGCCTTGCTTGCGGCATAGTTGGTCGAACCGGCCTGTCCCATGACGCCGGCCACGGAACTGATGTTGACGATTCGCCCGAACTTGTTGCGGATCATAGACTTGGCAGCCACCCGGGTGGCGGTGAAAGCCGCCCGCAAGTTCACGCTTATGACCTTGTCGAAGTCCTCGTCGTTCATTTGGATCATCAGTTTGTCACGGGTGATGCCGGCGTTGTTGACCAGGATGCCGATTCCGCCATGATCGGCGGCGAGTTTCTCCAGAATCTCGGTCAGCTTGGGCGTATCCGTGATATCCAAGCAGCGCGTCAGCAGCTCGAACCCGGCCTGCCTGGCGGCTACTTCCAGCTCTTTGAGCTGGTTCTCGCTTATGTCCAATCCGGCCACGAGGCGTCCCTGCTGGAGCAGTTCGAATACGATCGCGCGACCGATGCCCCGGGCGGCTCCTGTGACTACGGCAAGTCGTCTTTCAGCCATTTCTATAACCTCTGATTTCTGTGAAGTCTGTCACAAATAGGCCAACTGCTCAGTTTGGCTCGGCGGCATACACACAGGCACCACTAAACACCTTTGAGCAGGGCCTCGATCGAATCGGCCGTGCTGAGATTAACGACTTTGGCCTTTCGATCGATTCGCTTCATCAGGCCCGTCAGCACACGGTTCGGGCCGATCTCATAAAGTCCGTCGACGCCTTCGGCCAGCAGCCTCTGCATGCACCTGGCCCACAGGATCGGGCTGGTCAGTTGCCTGGCCAAGCCCTCGACGATGGATGCGGCGCTGGGATAATACTCGGCGTCAATGTTCGCCAGCGTCTTGATTTCGCCCGGCTCACCGATCTGACATGCCGACAGGGCCCGACGCAACGCATCGGCGGCCCCGGCCATCATCGCGGTGTGAAACGCCCCGGCTACCTCCAGACGGATCGCCTTGAGGGCGCCGTGCTGCGGCGCCAGTTCCATCACTCGTTCGCAAGAAGGGACCGTGCCACTGACGACGATCTGGCCGGGACAGTTGAAGTTCACCGGCTCGAGAAGATCGCCCTGGGCAGCTTCCCGGCAAAGCACACGAACCTTCTCTTCATCGAGCCCCATGACGCTCACCATAGCCCCCCGCGTTGCGTCCGCAGCGGCCTGCATGGCCTCGCCACGCTTGTGAACGAGCCGGAGGCCGTCCTCGAAACTGATGAGCCCAGCCGCGTACAGGGCAGTGTACTCACCCATGCTCAGGCCTGCTGTGATCTGCGGGACGAGGCCGGACATGGCCGGCTCGGTCCGAATAACTTCGAGCAGGGCCGCCGACGTGGTGAAGATCGCCGGCTGAGACATGGTCGTTGTGTTCAATGTCTCGGCGGGACCTTCAAAACACACCTTGCGAAGATCGAAGCCCAGAACATCGTTGGCCTTTTCGAAGATACCGGCCGCGGCAGGGTAGGCCGAGGCGACGTCGGCACCCATGCCAACGACCTGGGCGCCTTGTCCGGGAAACAGAAAAGCGGTCGTCATCGTTCGTATCCTTGAACCAGACTGGTTTTCGATGTTGCGTTGGTCCTGCCGGGCCGATCAGAACTCAATGACGTTGGCGCCCCAGGTCACGCCGGCGCCAAAGGCCACGAAGATGAAAACATCCCCCTTCTGAATGCGCCCCGTTCGGATGCACTCGTCGAAGGCGATCGGGACCGAGGCGGCCGAGGTGTTGCCGTACTGGGAGATGTTGACGAAGACCTTCTCGTCAGGCAGATTCAACCGTTTGGCCGCGGACTCGATGATCCGCGCATTCATCTGGTGGGACACCACCATCTTGATGTCGTCCACTGTCAGCTTGCAGTGATTCAGGCCATCGGTCACCGAGTCGACGATGCGCCGAACCGCCTGCTGATAGACCTCGCGTCCCTTGATCTGCATAAAGACCTTCTCGGGATCCGCCAGGGGCTTGGGGGCGGGGTGGCGCGAGCCGTGGGCCTGGCAGTTAAGGGATTCCCAGTACTCCCCATCAGCGCCCAGTGTGCTGTACATAATGCCACGCCCGCGGTCGGTCTTCCTTTCGAGCACGACCGCTCCGGCCCCGTCGCCGAAGAGGATACAACTGGACCGATCCCGCCAGTTGGTGATCTTGGTCAGTGTTTCGGCTCCGATGACCAGTGCTTTGTTGATCCGTCCGTTCTCCATGAACTGCTGGACGATGTGCAGGGCGTAGACGAAACCACTGCAGGCGGCGGCCAGGTCGAACACCCAGGCGTTCTTGGCGCCGAGAGCTTCCTGGACAAAGCAAGCGGTCGAAGGGAACGGCATTTCCGGCGTGATCGTCGCGACGATGATCAGGTCGAGTTCCTTCGGGCTGACCCCGGCGTACTCCAACGCTCGTTTGCCCGCCTCGGTGGCCAGATGAGCCGTCGTTTCGTTGTCGGTCGTAATGTGTCTGACCTTGATTCCGGTACGCGTGGTGATCCACTCGTCGGAGGTATCGACCATATGTGCCAGATCGTCATTGGTCAGCAGTTTGGCAGGGGTAAACGAGCCGCACCCGGTGATGACCGCGCGGCTCGCGGAAGGGCAATTCTCTGTATCCTTAGGCATCAGATGTCCTTACGGCAGCTTCCGAGAGGCACTCCGTGATCTTGTCGTTGATCCGCTGTGTGTGGCACTTTTTCGCAGCAAAGACGGCGTTTCGGATCGTCCGGCTCTTGCTCGATCCGTGGCAAATCAGGGCCGTGCCGTTGATGCCCAGCAGGGGGGCGCCGCCGTATTCGTTGTAGTCGTGCTTCTGATAGACCCGCATGATGATCGGTTTGAATTTCAGAGCCAGACGGGCCTTCTCCTGCATCAACTCTTGTTTGATCGCCCGGAAAAGTCCATCGACCGCCCCCTCGGTCAGTTTCAAGATCACGTTGCCGACGAATCCCTCGCAGACGACGACGTCGCAGACGCCCCGGAAGATGTCGCGGCCCTCGATGTTCCCGATGAAATCCATACGAGGATCGGAGCGAAGCAGCTCGCGTGTTCGTTTGACCACCTCGTTGCCCTTGGCGTCTTCCTGTCCGATGCTCATCAGACCGACGCGCGGCTTGCCGATCCCGAGGATTGACTTGGCGTAGATGCTCGACATCAGCCCGTACTGGTACAGGTTGATCGGCTTGCAGGCAATGTTGGCACCGACGTCGCAGATCGTGACGGGACCGGCGCTCATGGGAAAGACCACGGCAATCCCGGGCCGATTTACC
>Ga0209722_1001146_pt1 | contig 24501 bp, 14 predicted proteins | sample BioC12SIPDNA_2_FD_185745 | JGI IMG/M metagenome (GOLD analysis project Ga0209722, IMG submission 185745) | Anaerobic biogas reactor microbial communites from Washington, USA - Biogas_R1_A C12 SIP DNA (SPAdes) (version 2) | ecosystem: Engineered > Bioreactor > Anaerobic > Unclassified | place... | reverse complement strand
GGTATCAAATCATCCTTTCGAAGATGCGACAATGGCTCGTCGTTGAGTTGTTTTTCCTGCACGGTGGAATCAGGGTCTCTTTGTAGCTCAGCTCCGATGATCGGTTCTCCTTGTGATTCAGTTCTCAATTTTTTGTTATCTCTTGCAGTTTTAACTATCACGGCTCGCATACTCTTCGCAAGTTGCAGTTGTGAGATAAAATCGGCAATATCTGCCGTACGTTCCTCAGGTTTCTTCTCCAGCCCCTGTTCAATGATGGGTATCCACTCTTCAGGGAGGTCTTCCGGCAATTGTAGAGGTTCAAAGTGTTTGAACATGATCTCAGGCGTGCTTTCCCCATCAAACAAGGATCTGGCTGTCAGCATTTCAACCAGGATACAAACCAGACTGTAGACATCTGTGGCAGCGCTTGCCCCTTTCCCGCGCCAGATCTCTGGTGCCATGTAAGAAGGGGTGCCGACCAGACCACCTGAGGTGCTCATGGAAGAACTGGATTTGCTATGCAATAACTTGGCAAAGCCCAGGTCACTGACCCTTGCCTGCCCTTTGGCATCAAAGAGGATATTCCCAGGCTTGAGGTCTCGATGGATCACGCCCTGGTCGTACGCGTATGCTAGCCCTGCACCAACCTGCTGTATGATCTTGAGGGCGCGCTCTTTGCTGAGGGGACCTTCTTGCTTCAACAGGTCTTTGAGAGAACCACCGGGCATGTAACCCATGGCAAGGTAGTATTTGCCATCGATCTGACCAAAGTCGTACACTGGAACGAGATTGGGGTGGTCCAGTTTTGCGGTAATGCGCGCCTCCTGTTTGAAGCGGCTGACAAAGGCGGGATCATTGACCAGGTTGGGGTAAAGCTCTTTGATCGCCACCTCGCGCTCCAGAACGGTATCAAAGGCATGATAAACAATCCCAAACCCACCTCTGCCAAGCTCTTCCAGAATTTGGTATTTTCCAAATGGAACCGGATGATTCTGATCGTTTTCCATCACGCTCCTCTTTCAGAACTAGTGTGGATAATCATGGTATGCCCCAGAAACGGATAGTTCCGTCCCCGCCACCCGATGCCAGTGTTTTCCCATATGGTGACCAGGCGATACTTGTTACCTCACTTGTGTGCCCTTCCAGCGTCCGCAATCTCTCTCCGCTAATTGCATTCCATATGATAATAGTGCCATCCCAACTCCCTGATGCCAGCGTTTTTCCATCCAGGGACCAGGCTACACTTACTACATTTCCTTTATGACCTTCCAACTGTCGAATTTTCTCTCCGGTGTCTACATACCAGAGTGTAACATTATCATTGAAACTTCCTGATGCTAATCGCTTTCCATCCGGCGACCAGGAAACACTATTCACCCAATCAGTATACGCTTTTAGTGTGTGCAGTCTTGTGCCCCTATCAGTGTCCCAGAAGACGATAGAACCATCTTCTCCACCAGATGCCAGCATTTTTCCATTTGGTGACCAAGCCAGACAATTGATAAATTGAGGACGGACGTCTAAAGTCTTGACACATATGTCACGACCGGTATTCCAGATGATAATGGTGCTATCCCAACTTCCTGATGCCAAGCAATTTCCATCCATTGACCAAGCCACACTAGTTACATTTAACTCATGCCCTAATAGTCTGCGGAATATTGTTCCGCTGTCGGCATTCCAGATGTTGATGGTTGTATCCCAACTTGCTGAGGCCAGCGTTTTCCCATCCGGAGACCAGGCTACACTGCTTACAGACTGCGTATGCCCTTCCAATATGCGTAACCTCTCTCCAGTTTCCGTGTGCCATATAATGATGTTGCCATCTGAACATCCTGATGCCAACCGCTTTCCATCTGGTGACCAGGTCACACTTCGTACCTTTCCTGAATGACCTATTAAAGTGGAATATTCACTTATGTTAATTTCTTGATTTCCGAGTTGTTCTTTTTCTGTTGCGGTCAATGCAGACCGGAGGTTCGAGAGCATAGTAATTGTTTCTGGATAACGTTCCTGCGGGTCGCGCTGCAGGGCTTTATCCAGCACAGGGCGGAACTCTTGAGACAGGTCCATATCATATTGAGGACCGTCGATCATGTGCATGGTCATGATCTCTGCCGGACTTTCGCCTTCAAACAGGACCTTACCAGTGAGAATTTCGTACAAAATGCAGCCAAGACTATAGATATCGGTCTGGGGTGTGGCGGGTTTGTTTCGCCAGGTTTCGGGTGCCATGTAGGCTGGGGTGCCAACCAACCCACCACTGGTAGACATCGACCTGCTTGTACCCTCGCTCATCACCTTGGCAAAGCCCATATCAGCCATCCGCGCCTTGCCATTATCATCGAAGAGAATGTTTCCAGGTTTGAGATCGCGGTGGATGATGCCCCGGGCATGGGCATATTCCAAGCCCTCACTTACCTGTGCCAGGACTTCGCAGGCACGGTTAGGTTCCAGTTTGCCTTCCCGTTTGAGCAGGTCTTTGAGCGAACCGCCAGGCATGTAGCCCATGGCAATGTAATAACGCCCTTCAGTCTCGCCAAAATCAAAGACCGGGACGAGATTGGGATGGTCCAACATAGCTGCGGTCCGCGCTTCCTGCCTGAACCTCTCAATAAAATTCGATTCAATCACCAGCGCAGCGTGTAGTATCTTGATCGCAACCAGCCTGCCTAACACCGTATCTTGCGCCTTGTATACCGTGCCAAACCCACCCCGGCCAAGCTCTTCGAGAATCTGGTATTTGCCAAACCTATGTTGTTTGTGTTCGGAATCCATTATCATATCATCTCTTAATTCATTCGGTTATTGATAAGTGTTATCCTTTTTGTTATCAGTTTTTTCTGCAATTCTCAATTTCTACTTTAACAAAATGGACATAATTATGATTATGGCAATAAATATGACTGTGATTGACAGTATCTTGTAATCTGAAACCTCATTGTTGTCATTTAGAATAAAGTCTCCAGAAGGGAATAAGCCGCTTAAGAATTCGGACATAAGAGAATTTCCACTGGTACTACTAGTAACATTTTCAGGTGTGGAAACGATCTCATGATATATGTTTTCTTTTGTGGAGTCACCGTAATCAGCTATCGCTTGATTGCCGTTTTGGTCCTTAGTAACTATCTTATCCATCTTTGAGATCAAATCATTTTCATGTTGGGAATTACTTCTAACAAATTCTTCTACATCGTTCCACCGATTTTCAGGTTTTTGCTGTAGAGCCTTCTCAAGTCCGGATCGGTAGGATACAGGTAATTGCTCTGGCAATACCAAAGGTTGAAAATGTTTGTTCATTATTCCAGGTGTGCTTTCACCGTTAAAGAGAGGGGTGCCGGTCAACATTTCCACCAGAATACATGCCAGGCTGTATTGATCGGTTTGTCTGGTGGCTTTCTGGTCCAACCAAAGTTCCGGAGCCATATAGGCAGGAGTTCCAATCAATCCCCCACTTACAGACATAGTCATTGATGAGGGATTTGTGAGGACTTTGGCAAAACCGAGGTCACTTACCCTGGCGGTCCCATTTTCATCCAAGAGAATATTGCCTGGCTTTAAGTCTCGATGAATTACATTTTTATTGTGGGCATATGTTAGACCGGCAGCAGTTTGTTTGAATATCTGTATCGCTCTCTCTGCGGTCATCTTTCCTTCCCTGGAAAGTAGATCCCGCAATGATCCACCTGACATATAAGCCATCGTAATGAAGAAGTTGCCTTCATTCTCACCAAAATCGAAAACTTGCACAATATTGGGATGATCCAGCTTTGCAGCAAGGCGAGCCTCTTGTTTGAACCGGTCAATGAAGGTAGGGTCAATAACTAAAGCTGGATGCAGCACCTTGAGAGCAACCAGTCGCCCCAGCACCTGGTCTTCCGCCTTATAGACCGTACCAAACCCACCCCTTCCAAGTTCTTCTAATAGCTCATATCTACCAAATTTCGTCATAGACCAACCCTTCATCTAACTATTTGTGTTTTTAACTGCAACTTGGTGCGGCTTAAATCCACACCAACTTGCATATTAGTTTTTGTTCAAGTTCAATGCATCATACCATTCTTCCCAGGAGGGGTTGAATTTATCGTTTCCAATTCCCTCGAATTATGGGTTGAATTACCATGAATCCAAAGATCTGAAGGCAAACCCAGGGTATCTATCGCCTAATTTCTGTACCTACATTTTCCTGGTCTCACCACACTCAGGGCAGGTATTCACTCCGTCGGCCATTTTGTAACCACAACGTGCGCAGTGATAGACCACAGGCTTTCGCTTGCGCCTGAATAAGAAGAAGCTCAACACAGCCAGTAAACCTACAGCACCTAACCATAACCATGGTTGACCTAACAATTGTTGCAGTTGGGGCTCCTCTTCAGCTGGTGAAACCTCTTCGACTAGCGGCGCTGGTGGAACAGTTGGCTCTGTAACTGTCGGCGCTGAGGTGGAGACATTAGCGGCTGCTTGCTGGGTTTGCTGGGTGTTGTAGGCAGAAAGTTTTTCGTCCAATCCCTCAACTTGAATGGTCCTGGAGACGGATATTCCTGCATTATTCAGTGTAAACTCAGTTTCCACTTGATTTCCAGCAGAAGTGAGACCACTCTCATATGTCAGGACATACTGGGATTTCAAAAGATTGGCGATGTCATCAAATGTCTGAGCTAATTCCGATGACCGAGGAGCGATTCGGATCAAACCGCCTGTCTCAGATGCAAGCTTGTCAAGGTAATCCTTGTCATAGTTGTAGCCGAGACCAATAACAAACACTGGTACATTCATCTCCTTCGCCATCTGAAGAGGGATTTCAGGATCTCCAACACTCTCGGGGTCATTCATACCGTCACTAAGTAATAAAACCGCACGATGACCCTCTGGAAGTTGAGATGTCATGGCTATCGCCTTTTGTAAGGCGTTATAGAGTTCTGTGCTCCCTTCAGCTTCAAGTCCTTCAACGGCGTCATAGATTATTTTGAGCTCGTGAGTGAATGAATACTCTTTTTCTGCTTTCAGATTGGCTGGTTCAGGGTCGACATCGCTTGAGAAGGCAACCAATGCGGCCTGATCTTCTGTACCCAAGCGATCGAGAAAGCGCGCAGCAGCAACTTGAGCATCTTTGAGAGCCTGTCCCTGCATACTACCGGACACGTCCAGCACCAATGCGACCGCTAAAGGAGAGTCATCATCAAGCCTGAGGCTGTCAGGTTGAAGTGGATCACCTTTGTCTTCCACAATCTGGAAGTCTGTTGGGCTAAGACCCTCGAGTGCTTTTCCGCTGGAATCCCACGCGCTTAAGCGAACTTCCATCAGAGGAAAGGCATCAGAGTTGATAGATTCAATCAAAAACCCGAGCGGTGGATTTGTTGCAGCGGTTGTTATCACCAGCACCAAGAGAAAGACCGCAATATTACTGAGCTTACAATTTTGTTTCATGTTGCCTCTCATTCCTAATTTTGCCTGGTTATGCGAGATCTGCACATTTATGTCCACAATGTGGGCAATTCTTGAAGTTACTGTCGATTTTTTGCCCACAATTGATACAAATCTTCTGTGTTGGTGTTGATTGAGATTCTCCTGAGGGATAATGGGTTCCATCAGTGTAGACCGTGCGAGAAGTGCCATCTCCTAAAATAATTGTCGGAGTGGATTTGTTTTCCGCAAAAGACTTGGCGGTAGCAGCCAAAGCATCGATAGCATGCTTTTGCGTTTCCTGAGCGCGTTGACTTGCCCGATCAAAATCATCAACACGTTTATCGGATATATCTTCCATTTTATCTAAAAAGCCTTTTTGTTCACCCAGCAGACGTTCGTAAAGGTCCTTTTCTCTTTTGGAGGTTTCTCCTTCAGCAATGGCACGGTAGCGTTCCTGGAAGGCTTTGGCAACCTCGGGATTGCGCTCAGCTGCCATCGCAAGGATCTGTTCTTCTGTCATAGATTTTAGTGTTTCAGTCCGTTTAAGTTCTGCAAGAATCTTTGCTTGGTCAGCTGGTGAAACTACAATCAACTGTTCTGCGGAGAAAGTGGCCATCGTTTGCAGTTTGCGGATCTCATGATCACGGTCTGAGGTTCTGCGGCGTTCTTCGTTTTCAAAGCGCTGCATTTCCTGCTCGAAGACTACTTTTTGACGCTGAAGCTCGTCTTCCCTTACAATCCGGCGACGTTCTTCTTCGTCGAGTCTATCAATTGCTTTTTTATTGCTCAGAATACGGAGAGCAAATTCAGCGTTCTTTTCGGCAATGCTGAATGTGGTATCAGCCTCGAGCATTTTCTTTTCTTCTATCAGCTTCTGTTTTTCAAGATCCAGCTTTTGGCGTTCAAGATCATGCTTGGCCTGTTCCTTCTCAAGTTCAAATGTAGCTAAAGCGAGTTTTCTGTTCTGTTCAATGGCATAATCGCGTTTTTTTGCAGCAATTTCCAAATCACGGTCTTGTTCAGTCTTTTCCAAATCTTTTCTGGAATTGATATTTAACAAATCGATTTGATATTGTCGCTCAATCTTAATTTTTTCATCCTGATACTGCTGCTCCATTTTAAGCTTCTCTACCAGGACAGCGCGGGCACGGTCATGGTCTTCAGCTTCTTCACGCCAGGTGCGCTGCAGCTCTTGATATTCCTTTTCATCCAGAACTTCAGCTCGATCTAACTCTTTCAAGAATTTTTTAAGATCCGTCTCTGTTCGGACTTCGTTCATTTTGTCTGAATTGACTGCCTGGCGCATGCGGTGGTAGAGGTCCATCTTACGCTCTTCCAGTTCAAATTGGGCAGTCTCTTCAGCCAGTGCTAACAAATCCAATTCGTTTTTAACAGATAGAACCGATTTTTTACCTTCCAGATCAGTAGCCATCTCAGCCACCTGGAGAGCATATTCACTTTTCTTGCCATTGACCTTATCAAGTACTTCCAGGTTCATTTCAAGTGCGCGGACCTGCAAGAAGCGTAGACCAGCCTGCGCGAAAGATTGGCGCAAAGCTTCTTCAAGGGCTAGTTCAAACTTCTCTCTCAAGGAAAAGTCCTCAGCAAGTTGTGCAACTGTATGTGAACGTACCCATTTGTCTGCAACAGCCTGAACCTCAGGTTGCAGATGTTCTCTTAGGGTTTCAACGTTCATGCGCTCTCGTCCACGCAGCATGTTGACCAGGAATTTCCCTGGTTCCTGAACTTCAACCTGAAGTTTGACCAGCATATTAACCCGCAACGGATCTTTGCTAAATAGTCTTTCCAGTGGGAAATTCAGGTCTGTCGGTGTAATCTTCACCAGTAAAGCAGTTAAAGTTTTTGGCAAGCCAGAGCGGAACAGGTTACCAAATCTCTGCGAGAAAGAATCTAACAAGTAAGAGCCAGGCGGCATAATACCCACATTAGCACCGTTCTCGAGAAGCATGGCATTGGTACCTGGCTCAACGATGATACCTTTCTTGAGCAGTCCAGGTAAGTCATCGGTTTCAACACGAACAGCGAATTCCTTTTCTGAGGTACGCCATTGATTATTGATAATCTTTGGAGCCTCACTTTCCTCCATCGGACGTCCACATGACTGGCAATAAACAGCATTGGCAGGATTGATTTCACCACAGGTACCACATTTTTTTGTACCTTTTCCCAACGGTGTATTGCAAATCTTGCAGAAGTTAGCATTCGGCGGATTCTCTGTTCCGCAATTCGGGCATTTTTGGTTTCGGTCAAAAATCATCATTTCCTCCAATTAATTAATAAGTCAGTTGATACTTTCAGAGTGTAATATTCGTTCTCTGCCGATAAAGGCGTTTGTAAACATGTCGAGATTTGTCTCGTATTCTGAGATTTTTGAAGAAACCTGGTCCGGAATGTTTGCAGCTGCCTGAAGTGACTGAGTTTCCTCACTTAGCAGCGCTGCCTTGACCAGAAGTACTTCTTCTTCGTCCATGAGCAAGTTCCAGCCCGTTTTGGATAATTTAACATCTTCGCGCAGGTAGATGGGTCTGCCAATGTTCGTGTCTCTGATCTTCGGAATAAAAGCTTCCAATTTCCGTTCAATCCGCTTCATCTCAAGTGCTAGATCTTCGTTTCCTGATCGATAAACCCGACTGCGTAATTCGTTGAGAATGTCACGTTGCATGGAAAGTTCCATTTCTGATTGTTCACGAACAATCTGGTCTATCACCCCTTTTTCCTTAAATCTAACATTATCCAAGCCAAGAATATTCGAGGGTTTTTCTACATCAGCAAAGAAAGATTCCCACTGTTTGAAGAGCTTGGACACACTCTCAATTAAAACGCCGAGAGCAAACATCCAGATGGCAACATAGAATTCTGTCTGACCGATCCACTCAATCTTCTCAGAAGCCTGATTCAGGTAATAAGTAGCTCCGATAGCCCCAAGAATCACCACCAACATCCAGATTATCCGAGGTACCCACCAGTTTTTTAGAATTGGGTTCTTCTTTGGAGAGGCGGAATCAAACTCTTTTTTGACAAGCAGTGACTTTAATCTGAAATTATGTCCTGGTTGATCGTCATTAGCTAGGCCATGGATCCAATCCTTTATTTTGGATTGATTTTCACCTGCATTTCCCACAGGTAATATCGTTGCTTGCTGCGTTAGTTTTATTCCATTGTTGTTTAGCAACTGGTCTAATTCTTCTTTGTTTTCTACATCGGCAAGCTTCTTTTCAAATTCCAGATCTTTCATTTTTTGGTCCAGAATTAAGAGTTGCTGCTCTATTGCGATGCGATCTTCCTGATTCCAGATACTGATCAGGGATACGCTTTCAAGCTTGATGCCCTTACCTGGAAGTGTGATGGTTAACAAAGTTTGCGCTTTACTCGCAATATCCTCATCCACCTGACCGCTAACGAGATCGTCTGCAGAATAACTTCTGATTAAAGTAGCAAAGGATGAAAACACTTCTGGCAAATCAACAACAAATGCTTGGTTAGGAATTTCTCTCTGAGGCACAACTACGTCCAGGAAGAACTTCTTTTCATTTTCGATCGTGACATCGCTGAGGATATTCAAGTCAAGGAGTTTATCATCACCGCTAAGCAGGTTTGTCACCGAGATAGAAGCATTGAAGTGTTCCGCCGGAATATAACCAGCCCAAAAACCTGCCCCCTTTCCCATTAATCGGTCAAGGTCAGTAAGCACTTGATTCTCTCCGGAGGTAAACAATTCTGTCTTACCATCCATAAACACTGCAATTCCTGTCTTCCCGGGAGGCACCAACAACTGCTTACTTATCCAGCCTTTCAGTTCCTGAAGTGGATAAGCCTTAGCGAGCAAGGTTGGATCTGGTTCAGCGTGCTTTTTAACATTTTTCTGGGTCATTGTACCTCCATCATTTTGACTGTTTGTAAATTACCGGAACCGGCATGCTGAGGTCTTCTTCACACCTACTTGCTAACTCAGAAATGTCGTTCAAGTTGTTCAATTTCAATTTGCTGATCATCACCAAACGGGTGTCTGTGTTTAACCGAGGATCAGAGTTTAGCAAAATGTTCAAATCTTGAAGACCCACATCATTCACATTCATCTTAATGTTGCCTGCAAGCAGAGCTGCGTGTGGGACGCATTGAAACCCAGCGTTGATCTCCACTTTGTACATCAGGAGCTGACCCATGACATAACGAAGCGGCTGGTGAAGAAATTCGGTCAGTTGATCATCAAACATTGTTTCAGCAAATTTGAGAACTTCCACCAACTTAAGAAGGATTTCCGGCGGGTATATATTTTCGTCAATTAAGGCTAAATATGCACTATAAAAGGCTTGCTTTATCTCCTTTTCTTCTTTGTCGTTTATTTTGATACTTTCGATCGCATTTTTTAGTAATTCAAATTGATATTTTGGATGTGTCTTTACCTGATAGTAATATGCCGAAAAAAAGCTCTCAATCCAGGTGGACCATCCTTCTTGTTGATAAAAACTGCTTAATAACAAAGTGTCATATTGTTTACGTCTCAGCCTGTGTAAGGGATCGGTATGGACCTCCAAGCCAAACTGCTCTGCGTCTTTTACCTTACGTAAGCCGAGTTCATTAAGTGTCTGGCCAAAAGCGCTAAACATGCTCAAGAAGCCATGACCCATTTTTTCATGTACAGCTGTTTCAGCAATCTTCTCTGCTAATTCCGGAACTGCCAATACAGCCTTTGGGCTTAGATTGTTCAGAGCTCCATGAAGCCATCCATTGATGTAACAACCTACACCAGAGACATCCACGCCAAAAGTTACCCCTGCACCTCTATCTACATTCTGCTTACACTCTATTACAAGCGATTCGATTAGTTTTTGTTTTTCCTTCCTAGAGAGTTTCTGGTCGCTTACTATAGCTTCAAAAAATTCTTCCAAGGTCTCACAATACACAACTGGATAAGAAAAATTCTTTTCCTGGAAATAATTACGTAAGTTAAAAGTGTCAAAAAAGAATTTATCCAGTTTCTTGAACCGGTTGTCATCAGTCACTTCGATTCTAGCCAGCTTCGGTGTCTGTCTGCTTTGAGCCTGATCCGATGATGCCTTCAAAATATGCCAGGTTTTCCGGCCATTTTCCTGCCCTTTCAATGTGTTCGGATCATACAAACTTCGAAGATGAGACAGAACCTGTTCCTTACTTTCTGTTTGGGTTGCCTGAATTTGGTTGACTTTTTGCCGGTATTCTTTTAGTTTTTCATCAATATTCATTAGAAAACCCTCCCTCATCCCTTTATATTTCAGTCAATCGTCGATGGCGATTGTTCAGCACCGCAAGTGATACAATACTTTGCAGTAAGTTCAATCGGATTATTACAGCTTGAACATAACTTCATCGGTTTCTCAAAAATTTCTGTTGGCGTTTCAGTCTCTGTATTAATTACATCACCTTCTCTTCCTGATGAGATTTGCGCGATTTGTTGTGGTGCATTCCCAACATTGGTGATAACGTTTACATTATCACCTTTTTGTGTGACCCAATCACCGTGAATATCCTGGAATGTATAGGTGAACGATTGCGAAGGTAATTCTTCACGTTGGCGTGCAACTGGAACAGAGATGCTGCCACCATCACGGTATTCCTTACCTGTAATATCCGTCCAACTCCAATTAATTTGAAGAGGGACCGAATCCCCATACTCATCGCGATGGGGCTTTATGTGGATACTCTGAGGTCTCGTTAATCCAGTCGCCAGATTAAACTCTTTTACAACACCACTCTCCTGTACCTCAAATCGTTCCTCATCCAGAGAGAAACGTATGTTTCTTGCTCTGCCATGACCGATATTCTTTATCGTCAGTGTCAGATTGTTCCATTCCATCTCACGCAATCCAGCTGCTGTTTCTACCAGGAGAACCACAACTTTAGGTAATTTCTGGAATTTCCTTACCATTTCTCTACAGTAGCTTTCACAATCAGCAATGCCTTCCTCACGAAATGCATCCACAGCAAGTTGAAAATACTTAGCTACTTCCTGGTGAGCAGGTGTAGTAAAACCATCTGGGTTATCAGGTATTTCAGCTGCCAAATTCTCTGCGTAGTTTTGATAAGCAACGCCCGCTTGTCCCCAACGGTCAAGTTTTACCCAGGCTGATGCTGCCATCAGGTGATCAGAAAGTTGAGTGCCCAATTCTGCCACCCGCTGCCAAACCCACTGTTCTGGTTGCAATTCGGGTTGTTGAAGGTAATTCCTGAAGGCATCAAGTTCTTTTTCGTTATTTTTTGCTTCACGATAATCTTTTGCGGCTTCAAGAAATAGTTTGTTTTGCATTTCCCAATTCGCAGCCACATCAAATTTCTTCTGCCGCCTAAGTTCTTCGACTTCGGAGGGATTGATAACAGTTTTTGGAATCAGGCGAATGTAATCGAGATTGCGTCCGGCTTCTTTATACATCTGAGAAGCAGCTGATAATTTCCCAGCTTGCTCCATCAATGTAGCAGCTTTCACAATATCCCCTTGAAGATAGAAAAGTTTCGCTGCTTCTTCAACATCTCCCATGCCCAGCAGAGTGTTTGCCTCACCAATCGCATCGCCAGCAATTCGATAGTAGTCAAGCGCTTTCGAAAAACGTTGGTTTTCGAAAGCAAGGTCAGCCGCTTTCTTGCAGAGCTTCCCCTCTTCAAGTAAACTCATTGCTTTGTCGATGTCTCCAATTGGATTGATGTACAACTGAGCTGCTTTTTCAAACTCGCCAGCCAGAGCATATACAGCCGCCGCTGAAACAAAATCTTCTATTTCCAATAAGGCATCGACATCAACCGGGCTTTCCTTCGGCTGCCGGATTGTAACAGAATATAGTTTTCCCAAATAGGTTCCATAAAATAACTGGTCATTGGCGTGATGCAATGTGGTCAGAATGACATCTTCTTCGGCGTTTGTCAGGCTCCATAAATCTTTACCATCATTTACAGAAAGTGCCCTGATATTGGAGCTGTAATCCGCAAGATAAATGGCATCTTCTACGATCAATGGCGGGACTTGTACTTTTATTCCTAGATCTTTCTTGTACTTAAGATCCAATTTTTCAGTGTCCACCACATGCAACTGATAATAGCCATCCGGATCAGTCTTGGAACCTCTGGCTGTGTAATAAAGCATTGTGCCCACCAATACTGGCGGGCAATATATTTTTGGCAGGCTTATCTCTTTTACCAGGTTTCCAGTTTTGCCACCCAACACGACGATGCTCTTGTTGTTGATAACTACATAAATGAATCGATCATCCCCAACCAGGTGTTGTGATGGTCGAGCGGGCAGAGTGTACGTCCAAACAACCTCACCAGAGTGTTTTTTCCGGGCGATCAATTCAGTTTCTTCCAGCATCGGATTGCCATCTGCGTATACAATAGCATCGCCAAAACATTTTAATGGTGCCGGCCACCAAGACTGGCACTCATGTTCCCAGATTGGATTTTCATCGGAAAAATCTCCAAAACTCAATACACGAGATTCGGCAGTGCGGAAGAATATCTGGTTGTCAATGAAAACCGGCGGGGTTAGATCATGGCTGGTAGTCATCCAGACAGGTTCCAATCCACCATCCTCCAGACTCAGTTTACCAATGTAGCCCCCTTTAATCCCCTCCATTAGCGAATGGGTGTCTTGAACTGTTACATAGATATCTTGATTTTGCACAAGAATATTCGTTGCGCGATATCCCTTCGGAAGTGCTCTTCTCCAAAGGATTTGCCCTTTTTCTAATGACACACCTGTCAATTCGTTGTTTTGCGTTGAAAGTACAAGCAAATCATTCAAGCTGGCAAAGGATGTGAGACTGGAACGGGAAACACCTCCAATGGGTGTCTTAAACTCTATCGGAGGCCAATAGAGCGTACCGACTGCTCCTTCCACCTGGCGCTTCCACCCACATTTTGGGCAGATCTGGCTCGACAGCATCAGGTGATTGTTCGGGCAGAAGATATCCATGACTATCGAGTTGCCTCAGAATTTTTCGAGAAAACTGATTTTGATTTTTTTACTCCCAACTGGACATTGAGCAATTTTTCCTCGCTTTATTTATCTCTTGGTGTCTCGATCACATCTGCTTGCCATAACTCATATCGGCGTACGACTCTTGGATCCGCTAGAGGTTTGATTTGTGAAAAAGCACTCTCAAAATCTCCTATCGTTAATTGTTCGATGCGAAGTTCATAGGCAGTTAGTTTTCCAAGCCCACTATCAACTACCTGCAGAAGGTCAGGGTTTGCTCTGCGAATCATATTGTTGATAGCAATCTGTCCTACCTGTTCCAACTCTCTTCCTGCAAAGCCATCAGTCCGCTCAACCAACTCCTGGATAGTCACTTGTGAATGATGCCCTTTGCGTGTCAGTTGAATTCCGAGAATGGCTTCTCGCGCAGCTGGATCTGGCAAAGGAACATAAATTCTCCTTTGGAAGCGACTCAAAATAGCAAGGTCAAGAAGCCAGGGCAAATTAGTGGCACAGATGGTCATAACAAAACTGTCGTCGTCCTTACCCTGCAGTCCATCCAACTCAGCCAGAAGCGTGGAAACGATCCGCCGTTCCGAGCCGCTCTCGCCGGATCCACGCGAAGGTGTTAACGATTCAAACTCATCCAGGAAGATGACCGCAGGGCTCAACCGGCGTGCAACACTGTAAAGCGCTGAGATTAACTTCGTGCTTTCCCCAAAATACTTGGAAAGAAGGCTGCTGACTTTGACGTTAAAGAAGGTGGCTTCCAGATTTCCGGCGGTCGCAGCTGCCAGTAGGGTCTTGCCTGTTCCCGGGGGACCGTACAGCAACAAATTGCGCCAGCTGCTGATCTGCACTCCTTCAGGTTTCTTTGCAAGCGCCAGGGCATAAGCTGATTTGATCGCGTTTTTGGTGTCTTCCAGCCCGCCAATCTGATCCCATTTCACATCGCTTTTGTGAATCAGCTGCAGTACTTCTTCTTCGTAATCATCCTCTCCGGCCTGGGGTTCAGCCTGGCTGGCTGGCTTTGAAGCGGACTCGGGTTTTACCTTCCTGGAAGGGGTAGGAGCCTGGCCGGCCAATCCTCGGGCTAAATTAGCCAATTGGTCGGCTTTATCCATGCGTTCTTTACGAATTTCTGGCGTCACCGCACTTTCAGCATATGAGCGCAGCCAGCGCGCAGCAGCATAATATTGTTTTGCGGCTTCCTCGTCCGCCCCGCGCTGCCGTGCCTTGTCCCCTTTTTGACGGGCGTCCTTATATAATGTGTAGATAGAACCACTCAGGTCAACGCTCATTTTTCAAACCCCCGTGAAGTGAGCCTAAACATCTTCGAATTCTATATCATCTGTGGAATCTTCTTCCTGGGGTTTCTCAGAAAGCTTGGTATCCATCTCCTGATAGTAGGGCTCAATCATTCCATCCCCTGCTTCGCGCGCCATTTGCATTTGTTTCATGATCTCAAGCACATCAGCATCATCGCTAAAGCCTTCACCCATATAGTTATGCTTATCCAGGCTGTCTGCCAGGTTCTTCATGACTGTCATGTTTAGCTCGCCGTCTTCCATCGATTTTTGCATATAGACAACCAGCTCATCCAGGTCCATATCACCAAAGACCGACTGCAAGCCCATCTCAGTGTTGAGCGCTTCTTGTTCTTTGATCATGATAAAGCTGTCGATCACACGCAGCTGTACATAAATCGCTTCGAGTGTGTGATCAAGGTTGTGCATGCGAGTGTCGAGCTGCTTAATTTTAAGAGCCAGCACCTTTTGCTCGCGGGCGCCAGCTTTTTGTACACCTTCAGTGAACAAAGCCCGTTTCTGTTTCTCGACATCACGTATCTCGTTGAGAAGCATGTTCTGCTTGTGTTCCAGGCGGATCTTGCCACGTTGCGCGTCTTCCATCTTGATGTCGTTCAAGGTGGCTTTCTTGACTGTCTCCGTTTCGGTCATTCCCAATAAGTCCTGGGCGACTTTCAGCCCGTAACTAAACAGGGCTTTAGGATCCAGCTTTTTCTTTATGGTACCGTTATCTTGCTTGATTTTTGCCATTTTCTCTCCCAATAAATAATTGAATCTACAGTTTTTGGATTGCCAGGCCGATGTCTTCCAACTCGACCAGTCGATAATCTCCTTTACCAGCCATTCTCTTGAAAGTTTCGCGTAAAACCAGTTCAGAGAACGGTAATTCCTTAGCAGCGTTGAGCAATGTAAGGCTGGAGTGCCCCTTCTCCAGCATCAAATTCTCAATTTCAAGTTCGGCGTCCAATGCTTCTTCTGTAAGTAAAGCCGGATTGAACAGTTCAGCATATTGTACTGACCGAATATCCTTTATGGGGTACACCAGGCTGTTAGTTTGCATGTCAAACAGGTAAACAAGCAGATCCTCATTTGAAAAAGGTCGTTGCGTTTCAGAACCAGCTACGATTTCTTGAGCTCCTTGTGTCCAGCCCGTCGGGGAAGCCATCACCAATAACTTAAAACTGCCATCGCCCGGCATACCTTCACTGGCTTGAATGAGAGCTTGTTCCAGATCTTGCTCATCCAGTGGGTAAGTGTCCATCCCTGTTGTGACCATTACCTCCAGGTGGTTCAATACCCGGATCTCGATGATCAACGGTTCAGTTTGTTCACCTTTTACCGGTTTATAGAGGTATTGGAGCCAGGCATTCAAAGGCTGTTCACTGGATTCACGCGAATCCAACAAGACTTTGCCTTTTAACCGCAAAACGGCTGCCCGCTCGTCACCAGTTTTCAGAATCGCTTCCCAATCCGGAATAGAAAGCAGCTTGCCGGTACGTGGATGGGCGATGGATTCTATCCGGCGCATGCGCGAACGCAACCGGTTCAGGTAGTTGACTTCTCTCAGTCTTGCCTGGCTGGCACGTACCCGCACTGGACCTTCCTGGTCGGGCTGCTGGCGTAGCGTTATCATGTCGGTCAGGCTCTGGTGGGTTCGGCATTTCGTCTTACCTTTGGCTGCGCATTCTGTGCAAATCACTTCGAGGCAGCCTGCGGTGCTGCAGCGTTGGGCGATTTGTTCGGGTTTACGAAGTATCTTCAAACACGAGCCGCATTTAACGATTTTTGGTGAGACACTTTCGGGTGTTGGTGTGCGTTGATTGCTTTGGGAAATCGTTTTATCCAGGTCAGCCTGGCGAATATAATAGAGCCCCCCAATCTTGACTGCCGGTAATTCGTTTGCCCAGATGCGTCGGTACACGGTGCGTGTGCTCACACCCAGCAGTTCGGCGACTTCTCTGATACGATAAAGCTTGTCTTTCTCGTTCATCTCACTCCCCGCATGGACAACCAAAATGTCCATGAATGTACATAATTGTACACTCCCTTTTTAGGCTGTCAAGGGGCCATTCCATCCAATTTACTTATCAAAATTACCTGCCGACTGTGTTAAATCGGCAGGTTCTTTTTCGCCCGATCAGGGCAGGATAGACTGGTGCCCGCTCTCAAAGCACTCCTTACGCAAAATAATGCATAAGATTCTGGCATCCACAAAGGTTAAGAAAGCGATGAGGCACAACGGAAACCCATGTTGTTGTTCATATTGGTTGGATTGTTGTTGTTCCGGTTGGCAGTTCGTATATTCCTCGTGTTGTTGTTCCAACTGCCGCCACGCTTCCCAGTCTTCCTAAAAACAACCATGTCTACACAGGTTGGTTTTCTCTCTTTTTCCAGGCGTGGATCAACCTAGCTAGTTCAACTAATTTTTCACTAACAAACAAATATTGATTAGGAGTCATATAATTACTGTCTTTGGCTATTCTACATAGAGTTGTTAGTTTTTTGAGTAGTAATTCTCCTTCTTTCAGCTCATGTGCTTTCTCTTCAACTAAAGCAGCGCGTAAGATCTGATCATAAAATTCGAAAGCTGTATCCTCGATTCTTTTAGCTAATCTGAACCTTTCGTGCTTCGGATAATGCCCAGTATGGTTCTGTATCCACATTAACAGGTCGTAAGTTTTCACAAAAATTGGCGATTCTCTCAAAATTACTCCCCTTGGGTTGCACTTATTCCCAATTTCTGTAAGACTGTTCTTCTCAGTTGCCATGTGTTCCCTTGCCTTACATGGCTCAACCACCCTTTCAACTGGTTTGTATAATGATCTTGAGTGCATCTATTTTCACGTAAGCGTTGATAAGACCCTTTCAGTTTTCGGTAACCATTAACAAGTTTTTTCCTCTTTAACCTTATATAATCTGGAAATAACCGAAACCCAAGAAAAGTTAACCCCTGGCTAGTAGGTGTCGGTTGAGCGGACCCTTCATGTATCGTCATCCGCAAATCGGAAAGAAAGTCAATAGTCTTCTCCCTTACACAATTAAGGTCCTTTTTTGAGGTAGAAAACACTACGATATCGTCAACATACCTGAGCCATGCCTGAGAGATTATTTCTGTTTTCAACAAGTGGTCCAAAGGGTTGAGGTAGACGTTAGCCCAAAATTGAGAGGTCATGTTTCCAATAGGCAAACCTCTTCGTCGATTGATAGCAAAAAGATCATATCCAGGAATCCAAACCATGTCATATTCAGACTCCAATACTTTTTCTCCGCTCTTTAGGATTGTCGTACAGAGTTGCAAAGTTTTTTCATCATTCACAACTTCAACAAGCAGTTCGATCAATTTTTGATGGTCGATGGATGGGAAAAACCGGGTAACATCCATAAACAAATAATATTCGAATCTCCTCATCATTGAGGAACAGGTTTTGAGTGCTTTGTGTGTTCCTTTTCCAATCCGATTAGCAAAACTATTTGGAAGGAAAATTTTCTCATATTCAGGTTCTAAAATTGATACCAGGGCATGGTGAACAATGCGGTCTTTGAAATTCGCTGCACTAATCAAGCGCCGTTTCGGATCATGAATGCTGAAGCTGTGATAGGAGCCGTGCTGATATGTGCCATTGACCAATTCATCCCGAAGAGAAAAAATGTTACCCTCAAGATCAAAGTCAAATGTTGCCACATCCAGGCGCGACCGTCTGCCTTTGGATGCCTTTTTATAGGCATTAAACAGGTTTTCTATTGAAACAAGCTCTTCCCACATTTTTTACTCGACAAGGGGGTAAACCCCCTTGACCCCCAGAATTTAGAATTTAGAAAATAGAACACAGAACGCCTACGGCGGGGAGGCACAACGGAAACCCATGTTGACGTCCATATAGGTTGGATAGTTGAAGTTCCGGCAAGCAGTATGTATATACCTCGCGCTGCTGCCCCAACTGCCGCCACGTATAACCTTTGTGTCACCTCCCGTCGGTCCGGTGGGGTTGTCGTTATCACCTGAGTTATAGGGTCCATAAGTATCCCTCACCCATTCCCAAACGTTGCCCGCCATGTCCAGTGCTCCGTATGGGCTGGCACCCGCAGGGTAATTGCCTACAGGGGCTGTGTCCACATAACCATCGCAATCAGGTCCTCCTTCCACTACATCGTCATCTATCTGCGTTTCATCATCGAAGTTGCCATTGTTGCAGTAAAAATCATTTCCCCAAGGATATTCTCTGCCATCTGTTCCCCGGGCGGCTTTCTCCCACTGCGCTTCCGTAGGCAGGTCGCCACCTTCCACCACCCAATGGCAGTAATCCGTTGCCTGGCTCCAGTTCACATAGATCCTCGGATAATTGGCATATTCCGGATTGCCATAATAACTGCTTTGTGTGTATGAACCTGTGCCATACGGTTTGTCGCAGGAACTCTCAGCCACGCATTGGGCATATTGGGCGTTGGTCACCTCGTACTTGTCGATCCAGTAGGCATCCAGGTATACCTGGCGCACCGGCTGTTCATCACTATCCCCCGTAGTGCTGCCCATTTCAAAGCTACCTTCCGGTACATACACCATCTCCATTCCGTCTCTCTCTCTCACTTTGGTTGAACCAATTCCGAGTGAGGGTGTAGAGGTGGGTTTGGGGGTGGAAGTAGCGGTTTTTGTTGGTTGGGCTGTCTTCGTGGGGGCTTGCGTTGGGTTGGGCTGTTTGGTGGCAGTGTCCTGCACCTGGACGACCTCAGTTTCTGCGGCCGATCGCGGGCGGGCAGAGAAAATGCCTGAACGGACGATCAGAAAGACCAACAAGAGTGCCAGTACCCCCAGTCCGATGTACAGCAGCATCTTGTTTCCGGGAACACCTGTTTTCTCTCCCTCATATCGTGTACCGTTTTTTTGTGTTCCCTCGTCTTTTGATTCAGCCTTACGAAAGTCTCCTTCATCAACCTCAGACCTGGATTGATCTGGGTTTTGGTCGTCTTCCTTGAATCGCGAAGCTTCTTGTTTTGCTTGTATATCCCGCTTTTCGGTCTCAACTGCGTCAGATGCCGTTCCTGCTTCCCCAACTGGTTCTCTTTGTTCTTCCTGATCCTGGCTTTTTCCTTTATCGGGTACAGTTGGTGCTGTCCTTAGTTCTGCATGCTGCAACAGGGAGATCAGGTCTTGCACATTTCCAATGCGCTCCTCAGGTTTCTTCTCCAGCCCCTGTTCAATGATAGGTTTCCACTCTTCAGGGAGGTCCTCTGGTAATTGCAGCGGTTCAAAGTGTTTGAACATCACTTCCGGCGTGCTTTCGCCATCAAACAAGGGTTTTGCTGTGAGCATCTCCACCAGGATACATACCAGGCTGTAGATATCCGAGGAAGCGCCTGCCCCTTTCCCGCGCCAGATCTCTGGTGACATGTAAGCAGGGGTACCCACCTGGCCGCCCGACGTGCCCATGGAAGAGCTGGATTTGCTATACAATAACTTGGCAAAGCCCAAGTCGCTGACCCTTGCCTGACCTTTGGCATCAAAGAGGATGTTTCCGGGCTTCAGATCGCGGTGGATCACGCCCTGGTTGTGCGCGCATGCCAGTCCTGCCCCTATTTGCTGCAAGACCTCCATTGTGCGATCTTTGCTCAGCGGACCTTCTTGCTTCAAAAGGTCTTTCAGGGAGCCGCCGGGCATGTAACCCATAACAATGTAATAACGCCCTTCTGCCTGCCCAAACTCGTAGACAGGAACGAGGTTGGGGTGGTCCAGGTTGGCTGCTATCTGAGCTTCATGTTTAAACCTTGAAATAAAGGTTGGGTCGATGATTAGCTCCGGGTGAAGTTCCTTCAACGCCACCAGACGGTCAAGCACGACATCACGGGCTTTATAGACAATCCCAAAGCCTCCCCGCCCTACCTCTTCCAAAATTTCGAACTTCCCCAGCTGCATATTCCCTGCCTTTTACAATTTTACTATTGCTGTCTTACCATAAGCTACCGTCAGAAATTCCAATCTGACCTTCATTATACTGAATGAGCAATAAACTATGTCATCTTTTCCTAACAACTATGGCTTCTGGACGCATCGAAAACCTACATCGTTGTCCCTGGTCGCTTGATTGAGATAGGTGCGGTTGGACACGCGCAAGCTTCCTTCGACGCTAAACCAACTACAACCTCGTAACACTTTAAAGTTGCTCGGTTCATTTCTGATGGGGTTGTTTTTGATATTGGTTTCATATGGTCCATACCAATCGCGCACCCACTCATAAACATTCCCAATCATATCCATAGCCCCATACGGGCTGACACCCGATGGGTATAAACCCACCTTGACAGTATCACCTTCATTGCTTCCGTAGTTAGCCAGACTACTGTTTGGAGCATCGTTGCCCCATGGGTACGATCTGCCGTCCGTCCCCCGGGCAGCTTTCTCCCATTGCGCTTCTGTCGGCAAGTCTCCGCCTACCCATTGGCAATATTGCTGTGCTTCAGCCCAACTGACATTGACCATCGGGTAATCTGCAAAAGTCGGGCTCTCATAGTAGTTTTCATGGGTATACGAAGCCAATGAACTGGGTAAGCTACAAGCTTCAGCAGCTACACATAGCTTGTATTGCGTAATGGTCACCTCAAACCTGTCGATCCAAAAGGCATCCTGATATACCTGCCGCACCGGACTCTCATCAGGTTCACTATTTTCTTGTCCCATGGTAAAGGTGCTATTCGGGACGAAAACCATCACCATCTCGTCTTTGGGTCGAACCTTGGTAACCACCAATTTCACCTCTGCAGTGTCAGAGGGTGCCGGCGTTGCGCTGGGTTCAGGGGTGGAAGTATATGAAATTGTCTCAATGGGGGGTTGGGTTTGAGTCAGAATCGGTGGGCTGGTTGCCGTGCTTTGGTCAAGTGCAACCTGGGGTTCTACAATTGGCAAGCCTGGTCCAATAAGTACTCCACGAACTAAAACAACAATAGCCAACAGAATAACCAGGACGAGACCTCCTACAACAAGCAAAACTGCCGAACGTTTCTTGTTTGTTACCTCATCATGAAAAACCTTTTCCCAAATAGGTCGATTTTCTACTTCTCGAAGGCTTGTCATCAACTCTCTGATGCTCTTCGTGCGTTCCCCTGGTGTCTTCGCCAACGCTTTTTCGATAACAGGTTTCCATCCTGCTGGCAGGTTCTTAGGCAGGTTTAGTGGCTGAAAATGCTTGAGCATGATTCCAGGGGTGGAATCACCTTGGAAAAGAGGAGTAGCTGTAAGCATTTCGACCAGGATACAGGCTGTGCTATAGATATCTACCGCGGCAGTTGCCGGGGAGTCTTCCCAAACCTCCGGGGCGATATAAGCGGGGGTCCCCACCAACCCGCTTGAAGCGCTCATTGATGTGGTACTATCGCTATGCAATAGCTTGGCAAGACCCATATCGCAAATACGGGCTTTGCCTGTCTCGTCGAACAAGATGTTGGCAGGTTTGAGATCGCGGTGTATCACTTCGTGCTGGTGGGCGTACGCTAAACCCTCGGAAATCTGTTCCAGGATTTTTAGAGTACGTTCTTTGTTCAGTGGTCCTTGCTGATTGAGTAAATCTTTGAGCGAACCGCCCCCCATGTAACCCATCACGATGAAGTAGTTTCCATCAGCTTCATCAAAATCGTAAACCGGAACCAGGTTTGGATGATTCAAGCGGGCAGCTATTTGAGCTTCTTGTTTGAATCGCGAGAGAAAGGAGGGGTCATTGACCAGGTTGGTGTGAAGGACTTTGATGGCAACCAGGCGGTTGAGAGCTTTATCGCGAGCTATATAGACAATGCCATAACTGCCGCGACCTAACTCTTCCAATATCTCAAACTTCCCTAGTTCCAAAATACCAACCCCGTACATACCGCCTGATGATGTTTTGTATCGATGTAAATTTATATTATTATACTGAAGGAACATCGAATACAGAGAACCTCTAATGGAAAAGAGTTGTGTAAAGGGCAATAACCGGATACCCTGAAAAGGTTCTTCTATGGTGATTGGACGCAGCGCACCCCATAGTTGTAATAAGTGGTGGTGGGCAGACCAGAAACCCTGTAGGATGTGCGCAGGAACTTGGTTTGGGTATCCCACCAACCGCCGCGCAACACTTTCGATATTCCAGTCTCGTGACCTACGGGGTTGTCCGTCTCACTCGCATCGTAAGTCCAATACCAATCTGCTACCCATTCCCAGGCATTACCTGCCATATCTAATGCGCCGTACGGGCTGGCAGAATCCGGATAAGAGCCAACTACTCTCGTGTCGTTTCCCTCGCCATAGTTTGCTTTGCGTGTGTCGGGAGCTACGTTGCCCCACGGGTAGATTCTGCCATCAGTCCCGCGAGCTGCTTTTTCCCACTGGGCTTCTGTGGGCAGCGCTGCCCCTGCCCAGGTACAATAATCCAGTGCCTGCTCCCAGGTAATGTAGACCACCGGGTAATTCCTAAAGGTGGGATTGTAAAAATACTGAGACTGGGAGTACGAAGAGGTATGCGCGGGTTCGGTGCAGCCCATATCTTCAACACAGTGTAAATATTGTTCGTTTGTTACCTCGTATTTGTCAATCCAGTAGGCATCCAGGTAGATCTGTCTGACCGGTTTTTCGTCTTGCTGACCCTTTTCACTTCCCATCTCAAAACTACCCTCAGGCACATAAACCATCTCCATGTTATCCCGTTCCCGAATCATCACCGAACCTATTCCAAGCGTTGGGATTGGTGAAGGTTCAGCTGTCGGACTCGGTTGAGGTGAGGCTGCAACTTCGGTTGAGTTTTGCATTTCTACAACAGCGACAAAGGTCTGAGTCAGTTGCGGTTGAGATGTGGCAGTTGGTTTCGGTTGTGGAGTAAAGACGCCTGAACGGAAAACAAAATATATTGCAATCAAAACAACAAGAGGTATGCCAGCAAGGGTTAAGGTAGGGATTTTGTGATCCTTCTGCTGTGATCCCTTCTGTTCAAAGTGATCCTCTGCCTTTTTGGTCTTTTCCCTTTTTTGGTGCTCGTAGTTTTTGTTTCCCGTTATTGAGTGGAAGGTTCCATCATCCACAGCCCGTAAATTCTCCACTATTTCTTCTACGCTTTTGGTGCGTTCACTTGGCTCCTTTTCAAGCGCATTCTCAATGATGGGTTTCCAGCCATCCGGCAAATTGCCTGGCAGTTTGAGGGGTTCAAAATGCTTGAGCATCACTCCGGGTGTGGAGTCGCCATCAAAAAGAGGTTTTCCGCTCAACATTTCTACAAGCATGCACGCCGCGCTGTATACATCCACAGCAGTGGTCGCTGAGGCATCTTTCCATACTTCTGGGGCAATGTAAGCGGGAGGACCCACCAGCCCGCCCGAAGTGCTCATTGAACCGCTGCCTTCACTGTGCAGGAGTTTGGCGAAACCCATGTCGCTGATTCTCGCGACCCCTCCATCATCAAAAAGAATGTTTCCGGGTTTAAGATCGCGATGGATCACACCCCGCTTGTGGGCATAGGCTAAACCCTTGCCGATCTGGTCAAGGATTTCCAGGGCTCGTTCCTTCTTCAGTGGCCCTTCTTTTTTTAATAATTCTTTGAGTGAGCCACCCGGCATATAGCCCATTACGATAAAAAAGTGTCCGTCGATTTCGCCAAAATCATAAATTGGAACCAGGTTGGCATGTTCAATCTGGGCTGCAATCTGTGCTTCCTGCTTAAAACGGGACAGAAATAACGGATCGTTGACCAGGTTTGGGTGCAACACTTTGATTGCGACCAGGCGATCGAGCACCAGATCACGCGCTTTGTAGACGGTGCCGAAGCCTCCGTGACCTAATTCTTCCAGAATATCAAACTTTCCCAGCTGCATATTCCCTGCCCTTCCAACTTG
>Ga0209722_1001141_pt1 | contig 24559 bp, 15 predicted proteins | sample BioC12SIPDNA_2_FD_185745 | JGI IMG/M metagenome (GOLD analysis project Ga0209722, IMG submission 185745) | Anaerobic biogas reactor microbial communites from Washington, USA - Biogas_R1_A C12 SIP DNA (SPAdes) (version 2) | ecosystem: Engineered > Bioreactor > Anaerobic > Unclassified | place... | reverse complement strand
CGGCGGAGCGTGCCTGCTACTTTGGCGGACGGCACGGCGGAGCGTGCCTGCTACTTTGGCGGACGGCACGGCGGAGCGTGCCTGCTACTTTGGCGGACGGCACGGCGGAGCGTGCCTGCTACTTTGCAGATCCCCTGGTGGATGGCACGAGCTGGCTTGACACAATTGCCATGGTATTTCAAAATGAAATGGGCGTCTTTCATTTTGAAACAAATAGGTGGGATATGAAGGCGGAAGAACTGGCCCTGTCGGAGTTGCTGGACCTGTCGGAGGGGCGTTTTGATCTGCACGGGCGGCGGTTGGTGCTTCATTCGTCGGACGCGATGGCCCAACTGCGGAAAGACCTGGTCGCGACGGTGGGGGCGGAGCAGGCCCGCCGCCTGCTGACGCGTTTCGGGAATTTCTGGGGGCGAGCCGACGCCGCCGCGATGAAGCGGATCTTTCACTGGGACAGCCTGGAGGATTGGATCAAGGCGGGACCGCGAATGCACACCCTGCAAGGCGTTACCCGTGTGACCATGAAGGCCCTGGACGTCGACTTGGCGGCCGGGCGATTCCAGATGGAAGTCACCTGGCACGACTCAGCCGAGGCCGACGAGCAACGGCTGGCCCTCGGGCCGTCGACGGAACCGGTGTGTTGGACCATGGTTGGCTACGCGAGCGGATATGCGTCGTTCTGCACGGGGCTGGAGGTCTTTTTCGTCGAGGAGAAGTGCCGGGGCAAAGGCGATCGCATCTGTTCGGCCGTGGGCCGGGACCGAACCTCCTGGGGCCAGCAGATCGAGCCCTACGTATCGTACTTCCGGGCCGACGACATTCACGGCCACGTGGTGCGGCTGAGCGAGGAACTCAAGGAGAAGATGAAAGAGATCGCTCGGCAGCGCCGCCGCATCGCCAGCCTGGAGAAGGCGGTCGCCATGACCCCGGTCGAGGTCCACAGCAGCGTCTACAGGCAGGTGATCGAGTTGGCTTCGCGGGTGGCACGCCACGACTCGTCGGTGATCATCACCGGCGAGAGCGGCACGGGCAAGGAAGTGCTGGCCAGGCACATCCACCGGGTCTCGCCTCGCGCAGACGGCCCGTTCCTGGCCGTCAATTGCGGCGCTTTGCCCGAGACGCTGCTGGAAAGCGAGCTATTCGGCCACAAGGCCGGAGCATTTACCGGCGCTTCGCGGGACCGGTTGGGCCTGTTTGAAGAGGCCAACGGCGGCACGGTCTTTCTGGACGAGATCGGGGACGTCTCTCCCAATATGCAGTCCAAACTGCTTCGCGTGTTGCAGGAGCGGGAGATCGTTCGCATTGGCGAGAACCGGCCGCGCAAGGTCGACATTCGCGTGATTGCCGCAAGCAACAAGGACATCAAGCGTGCGGTCAAGGACGGCCGGTTTCGCGAGGACTTGTATTACCGGCTGGGAGTGATCGAGATCGAGGTGCCGCCGCTGCGCGACCGCCCGGAGGATATCGTGTCACTGGCCAGGCACCTGGTCGTTAAAACGGCCACGCGTCTGGGCCTGGAGCGGCTTCGGCTGGATTCCACCGCTCTGGATTGCCTCACTTCGTACACCTGGCCGGGCAACGTGCGGGAACTGGAGAACGTATTGGAGCGGGCTGCCGTGCTGTGCAAGGACGAAGTGATTCGCCCGGAGGATCTGCCCGCCGGCGTTGCTCAAACGATCGCATCGCCGCTCCCATCGTCGGCCGGCGGCGACCAATCGCTGCGGGAAGTCGAGCGGCGGCACATCCAGGCCGTGCTCCAGTCGGTGGGGGGCAACCGCACTCAGGCCGCCAAGATCCTTGGCATCAGCACGGCCACCCTCTGGCGGCACCTTCGGAGACAGTAGTCGGTGGCAAGATCCGAGGTACTCATTCTCGCCTTCCAGCCGGGCTGTCGCGCGCGTAGAATGGCGGAACCTTATGGCTGAAGCCGCGATATCGTCGAGTGCCTCCGAACGGCTATTCGATTTGGTCGGTCGGTTGGCGGCCCAAGACGACTTCGGCGAGGTAGTCCGCGAGATGCAGTCGGGCCATGCGGGCACTTTCGACGGAGTCTGGGGCTCGTCGTGCGCGCTGTTGGCGGCGGCCCTCGCCGGCAAGGGGACCGGCCCGCTCGTGGTCGTGTGTCCCACCCCCGACGACGCGGACGACTTTCTGGACGATTTTGGGCTGTTTTCGAAGAGCACGCCCGATCGTTTCCCGGCACTGGAAGTCCTTTCCGGCGACCGCGTTCTGCTCGACGAGGTGTTCGGCGACCGCGTCCGTGTGCTCAAACGGTTGGCCGGCGAGCAACCGCCCGAGGTTGTGGTTGCCGGCGTCGCCGCCCTGCTCCAGCCCGTTCCCAGCCCGGCCACGATGGCACAGCAAACGCGGTCGATCCGCGTGGGCGAGCGGATCGGCGTCGAGGAACTCACCCGGTGGCTGGTCGAGAACGAATTCCACCGCACCTCGGCCGTTGAACTACCCGGCGAGTTCTCGGTCCGCGGCGGGCTGCTCGACATTTACGCCCCCGACTGGTTCGATCCGGTTCGGGTCGAGTTCTTCGGCGACGAAATCGAGTCGCTCCGCCGATTCGAGGTGTCGGGGCAGCGAAGTCTGGCCCGGCTCGACCGTATCGAACTGACGATGCTCAATCCGGCCGCCGGTCACCAGGCCCACTTCGCCGATCACTTGCCGGCGGGAAGTTGGTTCCTGCTCGTGGAGCCCGAGGAGATCCTGGAAGCAGGCCGGCACTATCTCGCCCGGCGTGAAAGTCCCCAGGAACTGCACAGCACCAATGCCGTGTTGGAGCAGGTGCTCCGATTTCCGTCGGCCACCGCCTCGGCCGTGGCGGCCAGCAGCCTGGAAACCACCTGCCGGCTTCAGGTCGAGTCGGTCGAACGGTTCAGCGGCGACATCGGCAAGGTGCGTGAAGAATTGGAGGCTGCGGGGCTGCGGCACGAGGTCTTCCTTGTGTGCCCCACCGAGGCCGAGGTGGAACGCCTGGCGGAGATCTTCAGTCCCACCCGCCTGGCCGTTGAAGGCCGGCTTCACTTCGTCATCGGCAAGCTGCGCCGCGGGTTCCGCCTGATCAGTGAATCGACCATGCTGCTCTCCAGCAGCGAGTTGTTCCAGCGGACGGACGTTCGCCGGCCGGTCCGTCGCCGGCTGGGAAAGGCCATCGACAGTTTCGTCGATCTGCGCGAAGGCGACCTGGTGGTCCACGTGACCCACGGCATCGGCCGCTACCGCGGCATGAAGCTGCTCGAGAAAGGCGACCAGGTCGAAGAGCATCTGGTGATCGAATTCCAGGAGGCGACCAAGCTCTACGTGCCCGCCTCCAAGATCGGGCTCGTTCAGAAATACGTGGGCGGGGCCAAAAGCCGGCCCAGGTTGGCCAAGCTCGGCGGGCGGCTGTGGGGTCGGCAGAAACAGACGGTCGAGAAGGCCGTTATCGATCTGGCCGCCGACATGATCGAACTTCAGGCCGCTCGATCGGCCCGGCCGGGGATCGCCTTCCCGCCCGACAGCCAGTGGCAACGCGAGTTCGACGCCTCGTTCCCCTACCGCGAGACGGACGATCAGCTCACGACCATCGAGGCGGTCAAAGACGACATGATGCTGCCCCGCCCCATGGACCGCCTGCTATGCGGCGACGTCGGCTTCGGCAAGACCGAGATCGCCATGCGTGCGGCCTTCAAGGCCGTCGAAGCTGGTTACCAGGTGGCGATCCTGGTTCCGACCACGGTGCTGGCCGAGCAGCACTATCGCACGTTCTCCGAGCGAATGGCCGAATTTCCCTTCGAAATCGCCGTGCTGAGCCGGTTCGCCACCCGGAAGGAGCAATCCGAGACGATCCAGCGGTTGGCGTCCGGCGGCATCGACATCGTGATCGGCACACACCGCCTGGCCCAGGCCGACGTCCAGTTCGAGAATCTGGGGCTGGTCATCATCGACGAAGAGCAGCGATTCGGCGTCGAGGTCAAGGAACGGCTCAAGGCCCTGCGTCATATCGTCGACGTGCTTACGATGACCGCCACTCCCATCCCGCGGACACTGCACTTGTCCCTCCTGGGCATTCGCGATATCTCCAATCTGGAGACGCCCCCCGAGGATCGCCTGTCGGTGGAAACCCGCGTGACGCGATTCAACGGGGAGATGATCCGCCACGCCGTCCTCCGCGAATTGAGCAGAAACGGGCAGGCCTTCTTCGTACACAATCGCGTTTCCGACATCGACAAGATCGCTCGGCGCCTGGAAGAAATCGTGCCCGAGGCTCTCATCGGGATCGGCCATGCCCAGATGCCGGAGCATCAACTCGAGCGAGTGATGGCCGATTTCGTTCAGCACAAGTTCGACGTGCTGCTAAGCACCACGATCGTCGAAAGCGGCCTCGACATCCCCAATGCCAACACGATCTTCATCGACGAAGCCGATCGCTACGGGCTTTCGGATCTGCATCAATTGCGGGGGCGGGTCGGGCGTTACAAGCATCGCGCCTACTGCTACCTGCTGATCGATCCCAACAAGCACATCACGCCGAACGCCGCCCGGCGTCTGCGAGCGATCGAAGAGTTCAGCGATCTGGGGGCCGGCTTCGCCGTGGCCATGCGCGACCTGGAGATCCGCGGCGCCGGCAACATCCTCGGAACGCAGCAGAGCGGCCACATCGCCATGGTCGGTTACGAACTCTACTGCGATCTGCTGGAAAAGGCCGTGCGGCTGATGAAGAACCTGACGCCGCGAACGATGGTCGACGTCGACGTGGATCTGCCTTGCGAGGCCTTTCTGCCGGGCCCGTACGTGCCCGACATGCGGCTGAAGATCGATCTCTATCGCCGGCTGGCACGAGTAACCGAACGGCGGCAACTCGAAGACTTCCGGCTGGAACTTGCCGACCGCTTTGGCCCGGTTCCCGGTCCGGTCGAACGGCTTCTGAGCCTGGCGGAATTGCGGATTTCGGCTCACGCCTGGGGAATCCACTCGGTCCGTCTCGAGGATCGCTACGTCGTCTTGGGCTACGGCAATCCACGCAAGATCCGGCGGCTGGCCGAATCAACCGGGCGGCAGTTGCGGGTGGCCGACGACCGAAATGCGTATCTGCTGTTGTCGCAAGAAGTTACGCTTCCAGAAGAAATCGTTGCCCGCGTCAAATCCCTGTTGCAGGCAAGATAGGGTTCCTCCTATAATCCCGCCCTCACTTTTCCGGGGTCCCCTGCGCGACCACGCAGGTGCCGATCCGAACCGACCGGTCCGTTGGGTGGGAAGCTCCTCGTGTCACGAAATCTCTATCCCATACTCCTATCGATTTCGATCGTTCTGGCCATCGTTGTGTACCAGCAACCGAGCCAGGCCCGAAAGTGGATTCGCCAGGCCCAGGTGCGAGGCTCGGAGCTGCTAGGCGAGGCCCTGCATACGACTGCCGTATTGGCCGAAGAGGCCCGGTCGTCGATCTCGCAACCCGGCTACGCCTCAACCAATCCCGCGGCTGGTGCAGCAGTCTCCTCGTTCTCCCCTTACGATCCATCGGCGACCCAAGATCCCTCCTGGACGTATGTCGCCGACGGCAACGCGCCCGCGGCGAACCCGAGACCTTCGGCGTCGCCTCCTTGGACGCCCAACGGGTATTCTCAACCGGCGGCCGCATCGTCAGCGTGGAACACCAACGGTACCCAGAGCTCGACCGGCCCTGCCACCGTCTACCCGCGTGTCCTGGCCAACGGTTCAGACTCGGGGCAGTCGACGTATCCAAGCCAACTGGGGCAGCCGATTCCGCCCTATCCGGCCTCCGGGCAAGACTTCGGACAGACCGGCTCAACTCGCGTTTCGATTGCAGAGAATCCGCTCCGAGCGAGCATGCCCCGAGAGGCCCCGTGGGACACGACGGCCGGCAGCAGTGGAGGTTCGGCATTACCGCCTGTTACCAGTTACCAGGAAGCTCAGCCCCAGCCACAGATCGGCGCTGCCTATCCCAAGGTCCAGTGGGCCGGCGACTGGCGCGACTACCATGGCGTACCCGAAACCGTGAAACCGGCCGACCAGTCGCAATACGGTTTCCTTCCCCCGCCCGACGTCGACACGACCGCGGCTGACGTCAATCGCTACCTGCCGAATCAGCCTCCGGCGCAGACAACCGCGCAGCAGACCGTCCAGCCTTCTTATCCTCCCGGCCAGGTTTCCTCGTCCTCGCCGGCGCATCCGTCCGCCAATCCCTATCCGTATGCTCCACCGGTGCAGCAGCTTCCGGCGGTTCCGGGCGGTGTTTCCGTTGCGTCGGGCCGGGATGTGCCGGTTCCCCGAGGCGCTCAGATGGAAAGCCCCGATCCGGTGGCCGATTTCACTCTCTGTGAAGGGGCCCAGATTCTGGCGCGGGTCGGTTCCGAAATCGTGCTGGCCAGCGAGGTTCTTCCGGTCGCCAACGAGACGCTCAGCACCGTTGAGGGAATCGAAAAGGAGTCGGAACGCAACATCGCCCTGGCGCGGGAGCAACTGGTTCGCCGCATGTTGCCGGGATACATCGACATGAAGCTGCTCTACGTCGACGCCAAGCGGACGCTGCCCCCGGAAGCCATTGAGAACATCAACAAGCAACTCGGCAAACGGTTCGAAGAAGTCGAGGTGGCGGAACGGTTGAAGAAGTTGAAGCTGAACTCGCGGCGCGAGTTGGAGGAGAAGCTCAAGCAGTGGGGTTCTTCCCTGGAACGCGAGAAGCAGGCGTTCATCGAAAAATCGATTGCCCAACAGTGGGTCTTCGAGAAATCTCGCAAGGAGGAAGAGATCAGCCACGAGGAGTTGCTTGGCTATTACCAGGCACACGCGACGGAATACGAGCACCCCACACGCGTGCGGTGGGAACACCTCGAAGTCACTTTCAGCCGCCATCCGGACAAGCGCGAAGCGTGGCAGCTCATTGCCACGATGGGCAATGCCGTGCAGCAAGGCCAGCCTCTGGACAAGGTGGCGAAGGAGCGGTCCGAAGGAATCAAGGCCTCGCAAGGGGGGCAGAACGATTGGCTCACCCAAGGGAGTCTCAAGTCGGAAGTCCTCGACCGTGCTCTCTTTTCTTTGCCTGTGAGGGCCCTGAGCCCGATTCTGGAGGACGAAACAGGTTTCCACATCGTCCGCGTGGTCGAGCGCGAGGACGCCCACCGCACCCCCTTCGAGGAAATGCAGGGCGAGATCCGCGAGCGGCTTCAGGAAGAGCGCAAGGAGGCTCGCCTGAAGGAGTTCCTTGAAAAGCTGCGGGAGGAAATCCCGGTCTCGACCGTCTTCGACGGGCAGACCGCCGATTCCAGAAGCCGCGAGGCCCTGTCGAGCAGCCAGGCCTACTGAACGCCCCCCAGCTTTCGCCGGCCAATGTAGGAGATCTGCAAAGTCCTCTTGTGCCAAGAACAGCAGCAGGCACTTTCCGAGCGCCGCTGGCGGGAAATCGGGATTTCCGGCAGTTCTGCGGACGGCACGGCGGAGCGTGCCGGCTACTTTGCAGTTCCCCTGCCGGCCAGCGCTCCGCGCGTGACAGACGCGGCGCGGGCTGATAGACTCTCCGGTTGGGCCAACGCGCTGCCGCCCGAATCTCGGGTGGCTGGGACAAAACCCCACTGACGATTGGCCGCAGGTTTGTCGAGTCAGAACAGTGTTTCCGGAGATGACTATCATGGCAACGGCTTGGCGCTATGTACGGTTGGCTGGGGTATTCGCGGCGATTCTCTGCTCCCGCACGGAGGCGCAAGACCCGGAAACGAACTACGATGAGAGCCGGGTCCCCTCCTATACGCTCCCCGATCCGCTGGTGTGCAACGACGGCACGCCGGTTGCCGACGAAGCCGTCTGGCGAACTCGCCGCCGTCCGGAGATCCTGGCGATGTTTGAGGAACACGTCTACGGGCGGGCCCCCGGCAAACCCGAAAGTCTGACCTTCGAGGAACGCAGCATCGCACGAGACGCCTTGGGCGGAAAGGCCGTCCGCAAGGAAGTCCGGATTATGGTTGGCCAGGGCGACAAGACCCTGCCCATCGATTTGCTGCTCTACCTGCCTGCGGAGGCCAAGAAACCGGTTCCGGTCTTCCTCGGGCTCAACTTCTACGGCAACCATACCGTCAACGCCGATCCGGGAATCACGCTGTCGTCGGCATGGATGCGGAGTCGTTCAGAAAAAGGCGTCGTCGATAATCGGGCTACGGAGAAGTCGCGCGGCGCGAGTTCCCAACTCTGGGCCATTGACGATATCCTGGCACGGGGCTACGGACTTGCCACCGTCTACTACGGGGACATCGACCCAGACTTCGACGACGACTTCCAGAACGGCGTCCATCCGCTGTTCTACAAGCCGGGACAAACGAAGCCGGCACCTGACGAGTGGGGGTCTATTGCCGCGTGGGCCTGGGGACTCAGCCGGGTCATGGACTACCTGGAAACGGACAAACTCGTCGACTCCAAACGCGTCGCGGTCATGGGACATTCGCGTCTGGGAAAGACAGCCCTTTGGGCCGGTGCGACCGACCAACGCTTTGCCCTGGTAATCTCGAACAATTCCGGTTGCGGCGGAGCCGCCTTGAGCCGCCGCGAGTTCGGCGAGACGGTCAGGCGGATCAACACGAGCTTCCCGCATTGGTTCTGCGACAATTTCGTGAGGTACAACGACCGCGTACCCGATTTGCCGGTAGACCAGCACATGCTGATCGCGCTGGCGGCGCCCAGGCCGGTGTACGTGGCCAGTGCCTCGGAAGATCTCTGGGCCGACCCTCGGGGCGAGTTCCTGGCCGCCAAGGGGGCCGATCCCGTCTATCGCCTGCTGGGGACCGACGGCCTCGCGGCGGAAGAAATGCCTGCTGCGGAACAGCCTGTCACGAGCAGGATCGGCTACCACCTGCGCAGCGGCAAACACAGTGTGACCGAGTACGACTGGCAGCGATACCTGGATTTCGCCGACAAGCACCTCGCGCCGTAACGGGTTTTAGTGTCTTTGTGCTGGACTTGTGCGCATGGTGCGCGCATGTTTGTGAAGGTTGGGTTGCGGGCTTGCCCGGCCTTGGTATCTTACTTCCGAGAAGTTGTTGCGTTTGAGTCAAGTTCTGGCGAACTCGGCCTTGGTCTGAGATGGAACCTCGTTAGTCTTCTTCGCCGCTGTTGGAGATGTCGATCTCCTCCACCGATTCGTATTCGTCTTCGCGGCAGAAGAGTAGTTCAGACTTCTCGTCGTCGTAATCGAGAATCAGATCTCCCACGGCCTCGGCCGCGACGACGTCGAGCACGAGCACGAGCGTACCCTCATACTCGAACGCGATGTCGTCCTCGCGGTGCTCATCGATCACGAGGTCGGCTCCCTTTTCCGACATGGCAATTCGGAAGCACTTTCCGGCCTCGTCGACTTCTTCCAGAACGGCGGTGCGCAACCGCTGGGCGGCGGATTCGGTGATTTGCATCCAAAGCGTCTCCAGTTTGGCTGGAGCCTTTCTCGGTCGTTAGGAGAATTGCAGCCCCCTCACTGTACCGGTACTGCCCCATACCCACAAGCCCGCACCCAGCGTTGCGACAACTTTTCGAGTAATCGAACATGAGGTAAATACTGCCCTGTCGACAAACATTCATGACTGCGGAGGTTGCCGAGTTTCTGCATCTTCTCTGAATTGACATGCTCTGGACTTTGAGGCATCTCGCCCAGCGGGGGCAAAAAAAGGGCCACTGCCGGAGAAACCGGCGTGGCCCATCGTGTCAATCCCATTCTCTGCCAGGAGAGGACTATCCGGCTTCCTTGTGCTGCAAGGGTGCCCGCGACGGCGCCATCTTCCAGTGCGGGCCGGGAATGATATTTGGATGTTGGAGGCCATGGGGGCCGACTGCTCCGTCAGCCCTGCCATCCCATTGGTGGGAGTCGATTTCGGCGAGCACTTGCTCGGCCACCTCGACGGCCTCGGCTCCATGCTCGCCGGTGACCCGGGGTTGCCTGGGCATTCGCAGGCTCTCGACGAAATCATTCAGTTCGGCCGCCAGGGCGTCGATCCCTTCCGCTCGCAGCGTCTTGTAGGGCAAATGCTCATCCAGGAAACGTTCGCGGTAGTGATCGATTTCCTCCGCCGTCAGGTTTTCGGCATCAAACTGCCGCTGTTGAAGCATCCGGCTCGGCCGAATAATCGCGGTCTCGCGCGCGGCGAAATCGATCGAGGAGTAAGCTTGGCTGGTCCAGACGCTCATGCGGCGTACCGGCTCGCGGCTGACACGGGAGGCGTTCAGGGACGCCACGGCACCGTTCTCGAATTCGAGCCGCGCGGCGGCGACATCTTCGTGGCCGCCGACCACCGAGAAACCGACGGCGTCGATGCGGCGTACCGGACTGCGAACCAGCGAGAGGACCAGGTCGATGTCGTGGATCATCAGATCCAGAACGACCCCCACGTCGAGGCTTCGGAAAGTGAATCCGCTGGCACGAACGGCTTCGATGTACTTGGCGTCGTGCAGATGCTCCACCGAACCGCTGAAGGCCGGGTTGAATCGTTCCACGTGCCCGACCTGAAGAACGACCCGGCCGGCCTTGGCGGCCTGGACGAGTTCCCAGGCATCCTGGGACGTCAGGGCGAGCGGTTTCTCCATGAGAACGTGAACGCCGCCGGCCAGAAGTTCCAGGCCGATCCGATGATGGTGAGCGGTGGGGGCCGCGACAACCGCCGCGTCGATTTCCGGAATCAGTTCCCGGTAGTCTTCCACGGCGTGGCAGCCGCACTGGGCCGCGACGCGTTTCCGTTGAGCCGCCACAGGATCGGCCACGCCGATCAGGGCGATGTCTTCGCGCGCTGCCGCTTTCTGGGCGTGAAATCCACCCAGCCGGCCCGCGCCGATCACGGCCAATCGCAATGGGTTCACGCCGCCCTCCTCCGTTCCCGGCCTCGTCCGTGGGCTCCATCCTGCTGGCGCTCAACGAAGTCCAGGAGGCGGTTGACGTGCAGGTTGAGTTCCCCCTTCCCGTTGAGGATCTCTCGGGCGTTTTCCAGCCCCACTTTTGCGCGGTAGAGAAGCCGGTAGGCCTCGGAGAGGGCCTCGATCTCGGCCTGCTCGAAGTTGTTGCGTTTCAGGGCGACGATGTTGATACATCGTGGGCGGGCAGGGTGGCCTTCCACGAGAACGTAGGGCGGCACATCGCAACGGACGGCGCTGAGACCGCCGACGAACGCATAGCTGCCCACGGTCGCGTAGTGATGAACGGCCACGCTTCCCGAGAGGATCGCGTGGTCGTGGACGTGGACGTGGCCGCCCAGCAACGTGCTGTTGGTGATGATGACGTGATTGCCGATCCGGCAATCGTGCGCGACGTGGCAGCCTGCCATCAGGAAGTTGCTGTTCCCGATCTGCGTCACGCCCTCTTCCTTCTCCGAGCCCCGGTTGATCGTTACCGATTCCCGGATGATGTTGTCGTCTCCGATGAGAACCCTGGTGTCGGTCCCGCCATAGGAGACGTCTTGCGGCTCGCCGCCGATGACGGTGCCCGGATAGATTTGATTGTTCTCTCCCAGTTCCACGTGGCCCATCAAGGTCACGCCGCTGTGGAGATATGTACCGCGTCCAATCTTGACATTCGGACCAATCACACAGAAGGGTCCGATGGAGACTTCATCCGCGATCTCGGCACGCGGATCGATCGAGACCTGGTCCGCAACGTGAATAGCCATTACCGACTCCTGCTAGGTACTGGGGAAGCGACCTGCCCCGGGGGTGCCCGGCGGTCTTCCTCTCCTGGCTGTGGTTGTCGTGGAATGGCTGCGTATTGAAAGGGACGGGAGAGCGTTCCCGATCCGTCATTTCAAGCGCAGCGCCGGTGTTCGAGTGCCATGCCGCACTCGACCTGGATCGCGCGAACGAGTTCGGCGTTCAGGCTGTGCCCGCTTCGGTAGGCCACGAAATGCCCGATGAGGTCGCAACCGGCCAAGGCCAGGTCGCCGATCAGGTCGAGCAGCTTGTGGCGGACACACTCGTCCGGGAAGCGAAGCTGGTTATCGATCGGCCCGTCGGGGCCGAACACGAGCAGGTCGGCGCAGGTCGTACGATGTCCGAGCCCCTGGGAGCGAAGCCATTGGGCCTCCTCCTGGAGCAGGAACGTCCGGGCCGCGCTCAGTTCCGAACAGAACGCCTCAGGAGATACGACCACCTGGCAGCTCTGAGCATCGATCGGAGAATCGTGGCCGTAGTCCAGGTGGTACTTGACGACCGGGTGCGAGCCCACGGGAGGCCGGGCCTCGACCCAACTCCTCTCGTTGCCCAGAAAGATGACCCGATCGACGATCCGCATTCGACGATCCGCCGGTTGCCGGACGGCACCCGCGGATTCCAGTACCCGCACGAAGGCCTCGCTCGAACCGTCGCAGCCGGGCATTTCGGACTGGTTCGTCCAGACCTCGCAGTTGTCGATCTGCAGGCCGGACAGGGCCGCCATCACGTGCTCCACCATATCCACGCGGGCCTCGCCGCACTGAAGCGTCGTGCGGCGAGGGACTTCCACGCGATGGGACACGTTGGCGGGGATCCGGGGGAATCCGTCCATGTCCTCGCGAACGAAGACGATTCCGGTGTCAACCGGCGCCGGCCGGAACTCGAGCCTGACGTCGCGGCCGCTCCAGTAGCCGAAACCTTCGACAACGGCGGTTTCGGCGAGAGTGCGTTGCTTCCGAGGTGTGAACATCAATCGCACGCGTCATCCATGACTTAGTGTGATGTTTCTGCCGGTGCGACGCCGACGAGCATCCTTGCCCGACGGTTCACCGCCGCTTGGCAGCCGTCCGGGATCGCTGCCGCCGGCTACTTTCGATAGGTCGGCGGGTAGCCGCTCGGCACCGTGTTCTGAGCCGGATACGGAATGGTCGTGCGACCGCCCGTTCCTCCGGTCCGAGCCTTCAGATTAGCCAGGATTTGGTTGGTGATATCCAACTGAGGATGGAACCAGACAAGGTCTTTCTGGATCTCGGTAAGAACATTGCCGGGTTGGTTCTCGTCGGCTTCGGGCGATTGGCTCATGTAGCGGATGACCACGGCGAGTCCGTTATGGGAAGCGAAGTTCGCCACCTCGATCTTGACGCCTTCGTAGATCTCCTTGTAGATCGCCGCTTCCTGCTGCAGGAATTCCTTGCGCTGCACCTGGATATCGATCTGCATCTGGGCGCGCTCGCTGGCGAGGAACTTCTCCTTGTCCTTGTACTCCTGCGAGCCCGGCTTGTATCTCTGAAGCTCTTCGGCCTGCCTCTGGAGTTCATCGGCACGTTGCTTCATCTTGTCGTCTTCTGCCTGGACCCGCGTCTTCAGCCGGGCCATTTCCTCGATGAATCGCGGATGTTCCTTGAAGATCCGACTGATGTCGATCACAGCAATCTGCGAAACCGGCCGGACTTGTTGCGCGGTCGGTTGCGCCATCGGGTTGGTCTGGGCGAAAGCGTTGCAGGCCACCAGACCAAACAACAACCCCAACGCTGCCACAAAGAAATGGGTCTTCTTCACTTCAGCACTCCTTGCTCAAAAAAAGGTCGTCCTTGACCCAGCGACCGCTGCCGGATAGCGGCGCGCCAACGGATGTGTTGGCCGATCACAAGGGCTTGCCTTGAGAGGCGGTATTCTGCCGCGAAAGGCCGCTTCGGTAAAGACCAGATATTCCGGACTCTAAGAAACGCGCCTAACCCATTAGAGCAAAGCAGGTTACGGCAGAGCCATCCCCCCCGCTCGGTACTTGGAATCGGATCACTGCATGTGGCCGGACCGAGAATCCCCCGAACAACTCCATGTTGCTTCCCCTGTACGCCGCTCGCACGCTCTTGGTTCGCCGGATTTCTCGAATCTACTCCCCTTGCCGATTTGAACGCTTGGGAACTCGCTTTGACAGAATCTCGCGGCCTCGCTATTCTTCGCCCGCTTTCCTTCCGCCGGGGCACCAGACCCTGGCCCGCCAACCGACCAAGAGCCACATCCTCGGAGTCTTGAAGTCGTGCACGCCTCACCCAGTGTCTTGATCGTCGATCGTTCCGAAGAGACTCGCGAAGTCCTGGAAACGGCCCTCGAAAAGCGAGGAATTCGAACTCTTTGTGCAGCCCGCATTCACCGTGCGGCCGAAATGGCGCGAGCTCAACAGCCCGATCTGATCGTGCTCGATCTGGAACTCGATCGTTCCAACCTCGGCCAAGTCTGTGCGAAATTCCAGGCCGAGGCCGATTGCCAGCAACCTCCGATGGTGTTGTTGGGATCGATGCAGAAGGCTCCCGCGAATCCGCATTGCGAAATCGTCGCCAAACCCTATCACTACGGCCTCCTCATTCGTAAAATTGAGGAGATTCTGGAGACGTTGAACCGGGACTCGCGAAAACCGGCCTAGCCCTTGGTTTGGCCTGCACTAGTCCCGACTGACGATGGCCCGGCGGGAGTGGTATAGGTGCCTTCACTGTTTGTGATCCGCGGCAACGATCAGGGATCTCGTTTCGAGTTTGCCGAGGGAACGACTTCCATCGGCCGGGACGCCTCCAACGATATCCAACTCCACGACACCGAGGTTTCGCGGCGTCACGCCCAGATTTACGGCTCCAAGGACGTCTACACGGTCAGCGATCTGGACAGCTCGAACGGGACTTTCGTCAACGGGCGTCCGGTGGAAGCCCATCGGCTGGAAAGCGGCGACCACCTCCAGATCGGCCGGACGCTCATGCTGTTCACGCAGCCTCCGGGCGCGCCGGAAGTCGATCTGAGCGACAAGGTGGCCATCTCTTCCGACAAAGCCTTCGGCGATCAGTCCCACATCGTTCACTCCGTGAGCCATGAGGAGAGCAGCCACTTCTTCGAATTGTCGCCGCAGGTGGAACAGAGCGCCTGGCTGGCCCGTGCCCGGGGCAATCTGCAGGCCATGTATCGAGCGGCGCTGGCGGTGAGTCAGACTCTCGACATCGACAAGCTGTTGCACCGCATCATGGAGCTGATCTTCGAGTCCGTGGAGGCCGACCGCGGCTGCGTGATGCTGACCGATGCCGATACGGGGCGGCTCCAGCCGAAGGTCCAGCGGACTCGCCGCAATTCCAAGGACGGCGACCGCATCACGATCAGCGAGACGATCCTCGATTACGTGATGGAGAACGGGGAAGGCGTTCTCACGAGCGACGCTCAGCAGGACGATCGCTGGAATCCGGCGGCGAGCATCGTTCGCATGGGGATCCGGGAGGCCATCTGCGTTCCCATGCGCGGGCGTTACGATATTGTCGGGGTGATCTACATCGACACTTCCACAAGCCCTCAGGAACTGATGCTCAAGGGCGTCGCCAACCGGTTCAGCGAAGACCACCTGAAGCTGATGGTGGCCATCGCCCACCAGGCCGCCCTCGCCGTGGAAGACACGCGCTACTACTCGGCCATGGTCCAGGCGGAACGCCTGGCCGCCGTCGGGCAGACGATTGCCACGCTCTCCCACCACATCAAAAATATTCTCCAGGGCATTCGAGGCGGCAGTTACCTGATCGAAATGGGGCTCTCCGAGCACGACGAGACAGTCGTCCGCAAGGGCTGGAAGATCGTCGAGAAGAATCAGAACAAGATCTCCGCCCTGGTGCTCGACATGCTCACCTTCAGCAAGGAACGGGAGCCCGATCTCCAGCCTGCCGACATCAATCGGGTCGTTTGCGACGTCGTGGAATTGATGCAAGCGCACGCAGCGGACCTGGATGTCGCCGTGCACTGCCGCCTTGCGGACGACATTCCCACCCTCGTGTTCGACCCCGAAGGCATGCATCGCGCCATCCTCAACGTGATCACCAACGCGATCGACGCCGCGGCGGATTCCGAACGGTCGGGGAACGTCGAGGTTGCGACGGCGTATCTCCCGGAGGACGGGAAAATCCAGGTGAGCATCCGCGACGACGGTCCCGGGATTCCTGCCGACGAGATGGAAGCGCTCTTCCGGCCCTTCGTGTCCTCCAAGAAGAGTCGTGGGACCGGGCTCGGTTTGCCGGTCAGCCAGAAGATCCTCAGCGAACACGGCGGACGGATTGCCGTGGAATCCTATCCGGGCAAGGGGAGTTGCTTTTCCCTGGAACTGCCGGCCGTCGCTCCCGGAACCGGCCGCGAGGCTACTTCGCAAACCACCATCGAAGAGCCCTGATCCTTGCCTTTTCTGCGGCGATCGCTACATTTCCCTGTCGGGCACAGGGCTCCTGTGAATACCCGCAGAGATCGATGAATTGGGGAATGAACATGGCCGATTCGGTTTACAAGAAGATCACACTCGTCGGAACCTCAGAAAACTCGTTCAGCGAGGCGGCCTCGGTGGCCATTGCCAAGGCTGCCGAGACCGTCAAGCACATGAGCTGGTTTGAGGTCGTCGAGCAACGAGGCAGCATCGTTGACGGAAAAATCCAGCAGTTTCAGGTGACGCTCAGCGTGGGATTCCGGGTGGAATAAGCCACATTCTTGGCTGCCTGGCCAGTCTGACGCGGTTTAGTGTCTTTGTGCTGGACTTATGCGCATGGTGCGCGCATGTTTGTGAAGGTTGGGTTGCGGGCTTGCCCGGCTCTGGGAAGTCACCGGCCGCCGAAGACCGCTCGTTTACAGAGGACTCCATCCCCTGCCGGCGTTTTCGCCCACAAACGGGTTCGTTCGCCTCTCCTGGCCGACTGTTGTGGCAGGTCCGTGCCCCGACAGGAGTACCGTGTCGTCGGGCAGGCAGAATAGCTTGGTCTTGATTCCCGCGGCCAGTTGGGCGAAGTCGCCATCGGGGAAGTCGGTCCTTCCGATCGAACCCTGAAAGATCACGTCCCCCACGAACACCACGCCGGGATTCTGTCCGTCGACGCGAAAGACCACGTGGCCGGCTGAGTGTCCGGGGAATTCCCGAATATGCAGGTCGAATCCGGCCGCCGCGTAAACGTCGCCATCGGAAACGGTGTGATCGGCCGGGGGACTGGTCAGATTCGCGCCGAACATGACCGACAGGTTCTTTCGCGGATCCGACAGCTTATCGACTTCGTTCCGGCCAATCACGAGTGGGCAGTCGGGCCACCTCAGTTTGAGGGATTCGTTGCCCCCTATGTGGTCGCTATGGCCGTGCGTATTGAGGATCGCCGCGGGAGAAAGCCCCTGTTTCTCGATGCTCGCAATGACCGCCTCGGGGTCCAGGCCGGGGTCGATCACGAGGCAGTCCTCGCGCTCGGGTCGCCAGAAGACGTAGGTATTCTGCTGAAAAGCGGCGGAAACGACGACTCGAATCTCCAAATCGTGGAACTTCACGAAGTGACCTCCCGGAGCAGACCGAAATTGGGTAAAATGCGGCTTCTACTAAAGGAAGACTGATCGCAATGCAGTTCACCGGCTGGGCAAGAAAGCCTCGTTGCACGAAACATTGTAATTCTGCCAGACGTATTACGCGATAACGACCAAGAGGACAGAAAGAGTCCAAATGCGGCGTGTTGCATTGAACGTGTCATGGAGGACCCCGAACGCCGCCCTTGATTCCAGGGCACAGTCTGACGGCGTTCTGACCCAATCGGCAAGGGAGTGTACTTGATGTCGTTTTATTCTCACCGACTCGGCAAACGGCTTATCTTCCCGGTGGTTCTTTCAGCCGCGTGTATGGTTTCCGCCGCGATTGCCCAGGATTATCGCGGCCAGGCCGCACCCGACTCGCGAGGAGCCGCCTTCGTCGCGCAGGCGCCTGCCCAAGCGAGCCAACAGAAGCCCCAGTATGAGGTAGCAGAGCGTTCGACGCCTGTTGCCGACCGGGCCAGGCAGATCCTCGCTCAGCGCGATCCCAACGAGCATCCGCTGATGCCGTGTCTCCGCTGGGCCTACGACGGGATCGACGATCTCGAACGGATCCAGGACTACCAGGCGCGGATGGTCAAACGCGAACGGATCAACGGCGAGCTTGGCGAGTACGAGTGCATGTTCGTCAAGATTCGCCACCGCCCGTTCAGCGTTTACATGTATTTCCTCGGTCCCGACGGCAAGAAGGGACAGGAAGTGATCTACCGGGAAGACGCCAATGACGGCAAGATGCTGGCTCACGGGGTCGGCTTTCAGAAGATGTTCGGCACGGTTCCACTCGACCCGACCGGGCAGATTGCGATGAAAGACAACCGCTACCCGATCACCGAGATCGGACTGGTCACCCTGGTTCGCCGGCTCATCGAGGTGGGCGAACAGGACATCAAATACGGCGAGTGCGAGGTCAAGTTCTATCCGGGCGCCAAGATCGAAGATCGCGTTTGCACCTGCATTCAGGTCGTTCACCCGACGCCGCGCCGGAATTTTCGCTTCCACGTGGCCCGAATCTATGTGGACGATGAGCTGAACGTGCCCATCCGCTACGAGTCCTACGATTGGCCGGCGGAAGAGGGGGGCAAGCCGCAACTCCTCGAAGAATACACCTACTTGAACCTCAAGTTGAACAACGGGTTCACCGACGCCGATTTCGACGTTCACAATCCCAACTACCAGTTCAACGCGAAGTAGGCCGACGACGAGATAGTCACCAAGTGGAACGAGCAGCGGCCTCGCCTCCCCTGGAAACGGAGGGGCGAGGTCGTTGCTGTTTGGCAGCGCAGGTGGAGCAGCATGATTCTGGAAGAATCGTTCCTCTTCTTCCCCTCGCGCTATCCGGAGGGCGAGTGGAATCCGCCGGGCCTCGACTTCGAAGACGTCGAGTTCCGATCGGCGGACGGAACGCGACTGCACGGATGGTACGTCGCCCACGAGACTCCGCGAGCCGCGATCTTGTTCAGCCACGGCAATGCTGGGAACCTCAGCCACCGGGCCGGCACGGCCCGGATTCTCCACGAACTGGTGGGGGCGACGGTGCTGATGTACGACTATCGCGGGTACGGCCGCAGCGAGGGCCGTCCCGGTGAGCAAGGTATCCTCGAGGACGGCCGGGCGGCTCGGGCGTGGCTCGCCGAACGAGCCGGGATCGATCCGCGGCAGGTCGTGCTCATGGGCCGTTCCCTGGGTGGGGCGGTGGCCGTCGACCTGGCCCAGGACGGCGCCCGAGCCCTGGTCCTGGAAAGCACCTTCACCTCGGTTCCCGATATGGCTGCGGTCCACTACCCTTGGCTCCCCTTCCGACAATTCCTCCGAAATCGCTTTGATTCGGCGGCGAAGATCAAGTCGTTTCGAGGGCCGTTGCTGCAGAGCCATGGCGACGCCGATCGGATCGTTCCTTTCGAGATCGGGCGCCGGCTGTACGACCTGGCCAACGATCCCAAGCGGTTTCTGGTGATCGAAGGGGGCGACCATAACGACCCCCAGCCGGTGGAATACTACGCCGAACTGGCCGAGTTTCTCGACAGTCTGCCGTAGCCGCGAATTGCTCGCAATCAGCCACCCGGCATGCTAGGATGGCCACCCTCAGAAGACTCGTTGAGGGAGGAGCATTCTCGTGAGCAGCAACCGCAGGCAAAAGGTCGTCGCGATCCTGATCGTTCTCCTCATGGGGCAGACTCTGCCGACACGGGCCCAGGAACCGTACGCGATTCCGCTCCGGAATCCGTCGTTTGCGGAAGGTGTGGATCAGCACGGCGTGCCGCTGGAGTGGTCGAGGTACGGGAGCGGCGGCGAGGAACAGAAGCTGCAAGTGACCAGGGAGGACGACGGGCACGCATCGCTTCTCATTGCCGACGGCGATCGAAGCACCGAGATCGGCGTGACGCAAACGGTCGCTCTGAAAGGGGGCGACACCTATCGAGCCGCCGTCAAGGTCCGCGGTGTTGAGGGGGCCTCCTCGTCGGGAGCCTATCTGCAATTGCGATTTCTGCCTTCGAACCAGTACGCCCAAACCGGACTGGCGACCGAATCGGCCGGCCGGTACTCCGAAGTCTCCGTCGTCGCCACGGCCCCTCCCGATACCACGCAGGCCACCCTCTATCTCTACACCCATCGGGAACCCAGGCTGCAGATCGTTGTGACCGACGTCCGGCTCACGGGCGGGCATCCCGCACCGCCGCCTCCGCCCCCTCCGCCCCCCGCCCCGGTTCCGCCGCAGTACGAAACGCTCAAGGACTTGCACGTTGAGATCCCCCTGGTGCAGGAAGGGAAGGTCTGTGCGGCCCTGGTGGTTCCCGCTTCCAGCCTCTACCGGGCTGCCGCGGAGAAGATCCAGCGGACGATTCAGGAACGGACCGGCGTACTGCTGCCCATCGTGAACGACGATTCTGCGCAAGCCGGCGTGCCCCTCCAGCAGAACCTGATCGTGCTGGGAAATCGCTCCACCAACAAGACCGTCAATTCGCTCTATGACCACTACTACTGCCTCGTCGATCTCAAGTATCCGGGGCCCGAAGGGTTCGTTGTCCGCACGGTGCACAATCCGTACGGCAACGGAAACAGCGTTGTCGTCGTGGGTGGGAGCGATCCGATCGGCGTCGACCGGGGCGCCGAGTCGCTGGCCCGCGTGCTGGCAAGCGCCGCCTCGGGCAACGGCCGGCTGGCGATCGGCTGGACGATGGAGACGCAACTCGGCAAGGGGGTCGCCGTGCCGACCGACATCCGGCAGTTCGAGACCTGGGAGGCGTCGCGCGGTTACGGCTCGATCGGTTACTTCGGCTGGTGCAGCATCAGCAAGCAGATGGCCATGTACTACATGACGGGCAACGAGGCCTGCGCTCGAGAGGTCGTCCGCCTGGCGTTTCCCGACGCCCAGGCGATCCGCGATATCGAAGAGACCGACGGCGAACGGATCGAGAACAAGCACGATCCGCTGGCCGGCTTCTACCACTACAACGCCCACATGGCGATCCTGTTCTGGGACCTGATCGAAGAGAGCCCGGCGTTCAGCGACGAAGAGCGACTGAACATCACCAACGCCTTTGCCCGGCAACTCAACCACCGCAAAGGCGAGGGGATCTACGGGCTCACCAGGCCGCCGCGGAGCGTCGGCTCCCGGCACGGGCAATGGTCGGCCGTCTCGCTGTATTGTCTGGGGAGATACTTCGATAAGGACTACCCGAACCCGATCTGGGCCCAGTGCGTCCGCGGGGGCCAACTGGCCTTCGGCTCTCTGCACGAACATGCCTGGATCGCCGGCGAGAGCGACAACCTTTTCTGGTACAGCACGGGCATCGCCCCCATCTTCACCTACATGACGCTCAGCGGCGACCGCAGGCCGCTCGAAAACGGCGTGGTTACCCAACTCCTGCGGGGCCAGGAGATGCTCGTTTCCGGGCGGGCTGGGGACTGGGCTCTCAACTCGGCGTCGATCGGCATGCTGAACAAGGCGGCCTACCTGACGGGCGACGGTCGCTGGTCGTACTACCGCGACCGGACCGGCGTCGATACGGGCATTTTCCGGCTCGGGCAGTCGTTCTGGCCCGGCGAGACCGTCGCGCCGCAACCGCCCACCGACCTCGTGGGAAAATGGAGCGTCAACCGGCTCCCCGAGCCGGCCTGGGCAGCCCGCGACAGCGGATTGCCGCTGGAGCAGTCGTTCTACTTCGGTTCCTATCGCAGCGCCGTCGACGCTTCGGGCGATTACATTCTGCTCGACGGCTTCAACGGCGCCTCCCGGAATCCCTACCACACCTTCGACATTCTGCAACTGCGGCTGGGCGGCCAGACGGTTCTCGACGGATACCACAACCAGGTGCTGACCAGCGCCGACGGCATGGTCGAGCCGGCCGTGGCCATGAATGCCGCACTGGTGCATGCCGACGTCGTCGGTTCCACGGCGACGGCCGTTGGAGAAGTGCCCGGCATGGCCTTCTGCAATTGGCGGCGCATGCTCGCCCAGCGAACGGGCCGCTATGCGCTCGTGGTCGACGATCTCACCTTCCGAGCCGACAGCCAAAACATGTCGGTCACCACGAGCTGGCAGGCTCCTGGCGGCCGCTGGGACGCCGCGGGGCAGCGGATCCGGGCAGCGGGCGTGGAACTGCGATCGTGCGACGTTCAGCATGCCCGGGGGAGCGGCGCCGTCACGCTGGAGTGGAACGGTGCGGTGAAGGAGCAGCAGCATCGGCTTGCCTTCTACCTGATCGCGCCGGCGGCAACCGACGGGGCCGGCTCGCCGGCCTGCCTCCGGGTGGCCGAGAATGCGGCCGCCGTCGCTCTGCCGCAGCCGGCCCTGGCGATCGCCGGGGAGTATCGCGGCACGGCCGCCGAGTTGGCCGTTCTGGCCGAAGACCATCTTTACGGACGCGGGCTGACCAGCGCGGGGATCGACGGCGAACTCGTGGCGAGCGACAGGCCGATCGACATCGACTGGGATTTCGCGACGGGAACCGCTCACGTCGTCGTCGCACAGCCGACGCGGCTGCGTCTTTCCGTGGCAGAGCCGTCTGCACTCCGGGTGGACGGGAAGCCGGTCGCCGTCGAGCAGGCGAATGCGGCCGCGGTTCTTTCCTTGCCGGCGGGGCGTCACGTGATCACCGGGGCGCCCGTGGCGCCGGACCGACTTGCCGGGCTTTCGGACGCGCTCCGGCAGGTGCTGAAGGCCGGCCTGGAGGAACGTGCTGGGCAGCTTGCTGCCGCCGGGAAGACCGGCGAACTGCCTTCCGTGGAGCGTCGGGTCGCTTTTTCCTATCAGGCCGGCGGCCGGATCGCCGATATGGTCGGACTCGAGTCGTTTGGCGACGCCCGGCTGGCCGTGGCGGTGGGCAAATCGGTTCATCTTCTGGCGGCGGGCGGCGACCTGGTCCGCAAGCTGGAGACGGACGGCGACATTCGCGTGCTCCACTGGTGGCCCGAACCGGGTCTGCTCCTGGCCGGCTGCGTGGACGAGAAGGTGATCGCCTTCGACGCCGGCGGAGAGCGCAAGTGGACTTTCACTTCCGAGATGGACCCGGCCGTGTACGAAGCGGCCAAGACCTACTGGTTCAAGTCGGCCCCGGGGCACGAGGGGATCCACGGCCTGTACACGGGAGCCTTTGACGAAGGCAAGAACCGATGCTTCGTGGGGAGCGCGTGCACGCTGGAGATCCTCGACGAGAACGGGAGCCTGGTGAAACGGACGCCCACGTTCTGGGGACCGGGACGCAAGTTCCTGCTTGTGGACGCGGCGGACGGAAGCCGGAACCTGCTGATCTCGCGGTGGCCGAACGGGACGGACGAGCTTTCCCTCGTTGGCAGTCGGTCGATGTCGGTTACGGGCCGTGGGTATTACGGGGTTCCGGCCGGGCATTCGTTTGTGGGCGGGTGGTCGGCCCAGAATCGGACCGGGCTGTTTCTCGACGACCTCAACGGCGACGGGGATCTCGAAGTGGCGACGGCCGTCAATGGAACGTGGAATCGAGTGACGGTCTATTCCCTGTCCGGCAAGGCCCTGCACAATGCCCAGTTCGGTCCGGGCGCCGGCACGGCGCTGCGGTCGCGGATGCGGGACATGGACGTGGCCGACCTCAACGGCGACGGCAAGAGAGAGATTCTTGTCGGTCTTTCGGAAGGGTTGGTGGTCTGTCTGGATCATGCGTGTGGGAAGGTCTGGTCGACGCGGCTGGCCAGCCCGCCGCTGTCGATTCAATGCGTGGTCGATGGCACGTCGGCACGTGGGATCGTCGTCGGTTGCGACGATGGAACCGTGGTTGGCCTCGATTCAGGAGGGACACCGGTTCGCATCGGCCGGGTGACCGGGCGTCCGACGCATCGGCAAGTGCTTTCGAATGAGGCCGGTCCGGTGGTCGTGTTGGGGACGGACAAGGGGGAAGTGCTGGGTCTGGGGAAAGCGGGGAACACTGATCGACACTGATCGACGCTGATTAGTTGGACAGCGCCACTTGGAGCAGTTGCTAGCAATCGCAACTTGCTGAGGGTCGCTCGTTTACGCCCAGCCGCAGGCGCCGGCTTCCGTAGTGCGGCCGGCGCCTGCGGCTGGGCGTTAAACGATTGCACTCGAACGGGTTCAGGTTCTCAGGTTGCGTTGAAGTGGCCCTGTCCAATTAGGGTGTGGCGGCGTGAACTTTCCGAACTTTCCCAAGATGACGGGAAAAAATCTGGACCCTTTTGGCTCAGAAGGGTGGTTTTCTTGGCCGGGAGTTCGTGAGGAGGTGCCCGGGCACGTATGCGGTGGGGGGCGGCTGACGGTGTGGGATTGTCGTTTCATGGCGGAGGTCGGGGGATTGCGTGGAGGGCTGAGTTGATTATAGCAAGTACTGTACGGATGTCCATATTCTTTTTGAACAGTGGAGGAGGTTTCTTGGTGGGGATCGTGGTATGGGGATGATACTGGGACGATACGGACACCGTGACGCTGAAGGGGTATACCCTTTCTGAGGCAGGGGAATTGGGGGGGCAGGAGAATTGTCTAAGGGGTGGTGTTGTGCGTGCGGGGCCAGGGGCGGGCCTGGTGAGCACCTCGTTCACGGTACGTGAGAAGAAGACATGTACAGTGTTGTACTGGCAGGATGTCCTGTGTCCGGCGTTGACCCTGATCTCGGGGAATCCCTTCAGGCTTGTTCGTGAGGTGAGCGTACGGCAGGTTACCTCCTCGCCCTTCCTCAAGCACTGGCAGAATGCCAGTGGCACCCTAGGTGTCGGCGGCAGGCAGAATCGGTACCAGTTTGTCAGCGGTGGTGGTACCGGTTAGCGGGTTGCCCGGCGGGTGGAAAGAGGGGCCGTGTTGCGGGATTTGAGTTTCCGCCGGGGGTAAGGCGAGATG
>Ga0209722_1001139_pt1 | contig 24590 bp, 19 predicted proteins | sample BioC12SIPDNA_2_FD_185745 | JGI IMG/M metagenome (GOLD analysis project Ga0209722, IMG submission 185745) | Anaerobic biogas reactor microbial communites from Washington, USA - Biogas_R1_A C12 SIP DNA (SPAdes) (version 2) | ecosystem: Engineered > Bioreactor > Anaerobic > Unclassified | place... | reverse complement strand
CCTGGTGTTTGCGGTCTTCCGCAACCGCACCAAGACCGGCCGGCGCATCTTCGCCATGGGCGGCAACGAGGAAGCCACCCGCATCTCCGGCGTGAACACCCGGCGGCTGAAGATCCTTTGCTTTGTTCTGGCGGGGGTGTGCGCCGCTTTTGCCGGCATCATCAACGCCTCCAAGGTGGGCGTGGCCCAGCCCACGGCGGGCAACGGCTTTGAGATGGACGCCATCGCCTCCGTCATCATCGGCGGCTCCAGCATGGCCGGCGGCGTGGGCACCGTGGTGGGCACCTTGATCGGCTCCGCCATCATGGGGGTTTTGCGCAACGCCCTGGTGCTTTTATCGGTGGAGAGCTACTGGCAGACCCTGGTGATGGGCGTGGTGATCATCTTTGCGGTCACCATCGACCAGCTGAGAAAGGCCAGACGCTAAATTCAAAGGAATTTACCTGGGCCAAAAGGCCTGGTAGAAATAAAAAACTGGAGGTTCCAATTATGAAAAAACTGTTGTGTATCCTGCTGATCCTGACGCTGAGCCTGGGCTTGGCATCCGCCGCGATGGCGGAAAAGATCGTGATGATCGGCCAGCAGCTTGGCAACGTCGTCTTCCTGCCGGCAGAAGTCGGCATGCGTGACGCGGGCGCGGAACTGGGCATCGACGTGGAGTGGCAGTCCCCCTTAAGGGCGGAGGCCGAACTGCAAAACGAGATTATGTTAAGCCTGATCGACCGGGGTGATGTGGACGGCATCGCCATCTCCGCCACCACGGGCGACGCGCTTAAAGACGCCATTGACGCCGCCATCGACGCGGGCATCAAGGTCATCAGCTATGACGTGGACTCCCCCAACTCCAAGCGCGAGTACTATGTGGGCACCGAGAACTACAAGGTGGGCTATCAGGCCGGCGAATACATGATCGAGCTGTACAAGGATCTGGGCCTTGAAGAAGTGCGCGTGGCGCAGCTGGAAGGCATCCCTGGCGCGGACGACATCGAGGCCCGCAAGCGCGGCTTCGCGGATGCCATTGAGGGCACCAACATCAAGGTGATCTACTCCCTGCCCTGCAACGACAACGTGGACGAAGCGGTCAACGGCATTGAGTACTACACCGCCGCCAACGCGGAAAACATCGACGCCTGGTACATGGCCGGCGGCTGGCCCTACACCGTGGATCCCTCCGCTCTGCCTGAGATGAACGCCTGGAAGCTGTCCGACCCCAACCACAAAGTGGTCACCATCGACATCTTTGCGGAAACCACCCCTGCCTTCTTTGAGCTGGGCGTGCTTGACGTGGCCATCGGGCAGGACTTCTATCAGATGGGCTACCAGTGCGTGATGACGCTGCACAAGCTGATCAACGGCGAAGAAGTGGAAGCCCCCTTCAACGAGGAAATCGGCGCCAAGTTCGTTGCCACCGGCGGCCAGATCGCCACCCTGGAAAACTGGAAAGAGGTTCTGGGCATCGAATAATGCCCTTGCCTTAGCGACAACCCCGGGCGCGTGTATTCAGCACGCGCCCGGTCTTTTGGGGTATAATGGGGGCACAATCTGAAAGGACCACAGCGCATGCGATACGGACAGATCAAAAACCTTGACCGCCCGGTGTCCCGTTTTGTCTTTGGCACGGCCCACCCGGTGTTTTTTGCGGCCACCCGCTCAGAGCACGGGGAGGAGCCGGGCTTCGAGGAGGCCCTGAAGCGGGCCTTTGACCTTTTGGATGAGGTGTATGCCCTGGGCGTCAACATCCTGGACTGCTCCGCCCACTACGGGGAGGAGCCGGTGGGGGAGTGGCTGACCGCCCGGGGGCTGCATGAGGAGGTGCTCATCCTCACCAAAGGCGCCCATCACAACAGCTGGCGAAAACGGGTGACCCCTTATGACATCCTGACAGACGCCCATGACTCCCTGGCCAAACTGGGCAAGCAGTCGCTTGATATCTATCTGCTCCACCGGGATGACCCCAAAGAGCCCGTGGGCCCCATCGTGGAGGCCCTAAGCACCCTTTACCAGCAGGGCAAGGTGCGCCTGATCGGGGTTTCCAACTGGTCCCTGGAGCGCATCCAGGAAGCCAACGCCTATGCCGGGCAGCACGGCCTGGCGCCCTTTAGCGTCAACAGCCCCCACTACGGCCTGGCCCATCAGCTGACGGACGTCTGGGGCGGGGGCTGCCAGACCCTCACGGGCCCTGAGAACCAGGCGGCCCGGGAATGGTTTATCCAGCAGAAAATGCCCATCTTCGCTTATTCCAGCCTGGCCCGGGGCCTGTTTTCAGGCCGTTTTCAGAGCAGCCAGCGGGAGAAGATGGCGGAGACGCTGGATGAGTACGCCAAAAAAGGCTATGTGGATGAGGACAACCTGCGCCGTTTGGAACGGGCGGAAATGATCGCCCGGGAAAAGGGCGTCAGCGTGCCCCAGGTGGCCCTGGCCTGGCTTTTAAACCAGCCCCTGGATGTCTATCCGGTGGTCAGCAGCTCGGGCAGCCGGCAGATGCGGGACAATATCGCCGCCCTTGATATCAAACTAAGCCAGGAGGACTGCGCCTGGCTGGATTTGGAGCGGGAGGACCGGGGATAGGGCCCCGGTTTATTCCGCCAGGGCCCGGATGTCCGCCATCATCTGATCCGCAGTCATCTGGGCTTTTTCCATGCTGTCCTTATGGCTGGCCCCGGCATAGAACTTGATCTTGGGCTCGGTGCCCGAGGGCCTGGCGCACAGCCAGTGGCCGCCCGCCAGCTCAAAATAGAGGACGTCCGAGGGGGAGGTGTCTAAAGGCTCTTTCTGATCCCCCCGGCTGCGGATGCCGCTGAGGTAATCCCTTAAGGCGGTCACCGGAAGGCCCCCCAGGGCCGTGGGGGGATTTTGGCGCAGCTGCGCCATGATCTCAGCCATCCTTTCCGCCCCCTCCTTGCCGGGGTAGGTGTTGGAAACCACGCTCTCGGTAAAATAGCCGTATTCCCGGTAGATCTGCTGGAGGCGCTCATACAGGGTGATGCCCTCACTCAAGCAGACGCAGGCGGCCTCCGCCACCAGCAGGGCCGCGTTCACCGCGTCCTTGTCCCGCACCTGGGTGGAAGAGAGATAGCCAAAGCTCTCCTCAAAGGCGAAGAGGAAGGTGTGGCTGCCAGTCTCCTCAAAGGCCTGGATTTTTTCCCCGATGAACTTAAAGCCGGTGAGGACGTTGAAGATGCTGGCGCCAAAGCCCTCGCAGATCACCCGGGCCAGCTCGGTTGACACGATGGATTTGATGCAGGCGCCATTCTTTGGCAGGGTGCCCGCCTTTTGGCGCTGGCTTAAGATGTGGTGAAGGATCAGGCAGCCGATCTGGTTGCCGCTGAGGGTGCGGAAGACGCCCTCGCCGTCCCTGACGCACACCCCCAGGCGGTCGCAGTCCGGGTCGGTGCCGATGATGACGGTGGCGCCCTCTGACTGGGCCAGGGGGATCGCCAGGGCGAAGGCGCCCGGGTCCTCCGGGTTGGGGGCCTTGACGGTGGAAAAGTCGGGGTCGGGCAGCTCCTGCTCCGGCACCACGATCACCTGGGAAAAGCCCGCTTCCGCCAGCACCCGGCGCACGGGCAGGTTGCCAGCGCCGTGAAGCGGGGTGAAAACGATGCGCAGCTGGTCGCCAAAGGCCCTGACCACATCCGGGCGCACCTGAAGGGACAAGACCATGCGGGTGTAGGCGGCGTCCACCTCCGTTTCACCAATGTACGTAAGCAGGCCCTTCCTCAGGGCTTCATCCTCGGCCATGGGGCTTAAAGCCTCATAGGACAGGGCGTCCATCCGCCCGGTCACGCCCTGGGCCGCCTCGGGGGAAAGCTGGGCCCCGTCCGGGCCGTAGGCCTTAAAGCCGTTGTACTCCGGCGGGTTGTGGCTGGCGGTGATCACCACCCCGGCGGCTGCCTTCAGGTGCCGCACCGCAAAGGAGAGGACCGGCACCGGGCGCAGGGCGTCAAACAAAAGGGCTTTAATGCCCCGGGAGGCCAGCATCAGGGCGGTTTCCCTGGCGAACAGGTCGCTTTGGTGCCTTGAGTCATAGGCGATGGCCACCGGGCCCTGGGGCGTTCCCGCGTCCAGGCGCAGATAGTCCGCCAGGCCCGCCGCCGCCCGCCGGATGGTGAAGCGGTTTATGCGGTTGGGGCCCGCCCCCAGGATGCCCCGCATGCCCGCCGTGCCAAAGGCCAGGTCCCGGTAGAAGCGGTCCTCAATGGCCCTGGGGTCCTCCTGGATCTTTTGCAGCTCCCGGCTTAGCTGCGGGTCCTGGGCGCATAAGCTCACCCATTGATTATATTTTTCGTGAATATCTAACAAAAGAGCTCCCTCCTCGCCGCATATTTTCTTCATTTCTCATTATAATGGACTTGAATCCGGATGGCAATGCCCGAAGTGGCATGGAATTTTTGCGATTCCGCCGCCTACAGCCTTGACCGTGTAATGGATTTGTAATAGAATGAAACGCAAGAATCGGACGTCTCCGCTGGAGCTTGAATTTTGGAAGGAACGGGTGCGCATATGCATAAGAAAGAAAAGACCATCGGTGGGCTCAAACGCCTGGCGGCTTTGCTCCTGGCGCTGGCTGTGGTGCTGCCCCTGGCCCCCGTTTGGGGCGAGGCTGTGTCTGAATATGGCATGACCATCAGGGAAAATGTCAACATCCGTCCGGGTGTGAACACCTCTGACTACATCGACCGCCTGCCTCAAGGCTGGGTGGCAAAGATAGTGGAAACCCTGCAAAGCGGCAGCGTCACCTGGTACAAGGTGGAGACCAAGGTGCCCACCTTCCCCAACCGGGAGGCCCAGGAGGGCTACATCCGGGGGGATGTGTTCCGCCCCTTTACCGAGGCGGAGGAGGCCAGCTGGCTGGTGAACAAGCCCCAGATTTATGGCAGCGCCGTGTCCCCCACCTTGGCCCCCCAGACGGATGAGCCCGCCGCCGGGGTGACGGAGCCGCCCTCCTATCAGGCGCCCACGGGCTATGTGCGCATCATCCTCCACAACACCAACCTAAGGGAGCAGCCGGAGAGCAGCAGGATCTTCACCCAGATTCCCAAGGGGGAAATTCTTCCCTATTACGGCGATCCGGTGCAAAAAAACGTCTATAAATGGCACTATGTCTACTATGAGGACAAAAATGAATACGGCTATATCCGCAGCGACTGCTATGAATACACCACCCAGGACGGGGGCGTTACGGTCAGCCCTTCGGCCTCGGCCACCCTCACCCCCACACCCACCAGCCTGGCGGGCCGCTACGCCCTGACCAAAGTGGGCGGCGTCAACGTACGCCAGACGGCAAACGGCGTTGCTCTCACGGCGCTGCCCATCCACACCCAGGTGAATATTCTGCAGTATCCCTCGCCCAGCAGCTATTGGTTCAGGGTGGAGGCCCGGGGCTATACCGGCTATGTCCATGAGGATCATATCCGCGTCTTAAGCGAAGGGGAGGCGGAGGCCTGGCTTGATAGGGGCGCCATCCCGGCCGATTTGCTTGACGCCAACCCCACCGATATCCCCACGGACGCCCCCACCACCGCGCCGTCTGCCAGCGGCGGCTATCTGCAGATCACCCTGCCGGGCACCAACCTGAGGCGGACCCCGGGGGGCACCTCCCTGTTTAAGTTTGATGTGGGCACCCTGCTGCCCTTCAGCGGCGCCCCGGTATATCAGGCCGGCTATTACTGGGCCTATGTGACCCATGAGCGCAGCGGCCTTTCCGGCTATGTGCGCTCGGACTGCTATGTGATCACCGACGGCGGAAGCCCGGTGGTCACCGCCACCCCCGCGCCCACCGCGCCGGGGGCCGGTCAGGGCACCGTGCGGCTCACCCTGGGGGGCGTCAATCTGCGCCAGACCCCGGGCGGCCCGGTGCTGGCCAGCCTGCCCCGGGGGCTTGAGCTGGACTACTTCAACGCCCCCACCTTCTTTAACGGTTATTTCTGGGTTTATGTTTATTATCCGGCTGGAAACCACTACGGCTATGTGCGCTCGGACTGCTATGAGATCATCAATAGCCTCCCCCTGCCCACGGATAATCCCACCGCCACCGCGACGCCATCGCCCACGCCCGGCCTGCCCGCCACGGGCTACCTGCGGCTGATCAAGGGCGGCGTCAACCTGCGCAACGCCCCGGCAGGCAGCACCATGGCCCAGCTGGACCGCGGCCTGGAACTGGGCTACTTCAACGTGTCCTCCGCCGCGGGCTACACCTGGTACCAGGTGGACAGCCCCAAGGGCCGCGGCTGGGTGCGTTCGGATGTGGTGGAAATCACCCAGGGGCCCAGCCCCGGGGAAACCACCGCCCCCACGGCCACCCCGCCTGTGGGCGAGCTGGGCTATATCCTCACCACAAAATCCGCCATCAACCTGCGCCAGGCCCCCGGCTCCTCCACCATCCTGGGCCGGGTGGACAAAGACCTGGTCTTTGCCCTGACCGCGCCTGTGGTCAGCGCCCAGGGCTTCAACTGGTATCAGGTGAACGCGGGCGGACGCCTGGGTTACCTCCGGGGTGACTGCGTCCGCTCCCTCACCGCCGCTGAGGTGGAGGCCTACCTGGCCGGCCAGATGCCCGGCCCCACGCCGCCCCCCGGGGAGAGCCCGGTGTCCGGCTATGTGCTGACCACCCTGACCAGCGTGAACGTAAGAGAGTCCCCCAGCCTGGATGCCCGCACCCTGGGGCAGATTGCCGCGGCCGGCTCGGTGTTCCCCTATGAGAGCACGGTGACCGCAGGCGGCAGCACCTGGTTTAAGATCCTCTATCAGGGGCAGACGGGCTATCTGCTGGGCTCCACCGCCCGGATGATGACGGTGCAGGAATACCAGGATTATCTGGCTTCCCAGCCCAGCCCCACGCCCACGCCTTCGCCCACCCCCGCGCCGGACCCGGCCGATCTGAGCAGCACCGCGATTACCCGCATGGACAAGGTGCTCCTAAGGCAGACCCCGGGCATGGGCAGCAAGACCCTGACCACCCTGTATAAGCAAGGGACCATCCTGGCCCTTCAGGGCGCCCAGCAGCAGGCGGACAACTATACCTGGTACTCGGTGCGCACCCTGGGGGTCAACGGCTGGATCCGCGGGGACATGATCCGCATCCTCACCAAGGAGGAGGAGCAGGCCCTCAACCAGACCGGGGACCCGGACGCCCCCCCCACCGCCAGCTACCGTAAGCTTGAAATCGGCTCCACCGGCGAGGACGTGACCCGGCTTCAGCGGGAGCTTAACCGCATCGGCTACCTGGATGCGGCCCACATCACCGGCACCTATGGCAGCCAGACCCGCACCGCGGTGATGGCATATCAGAAGGCCATGAGCCTGTTTGTGGACGGCATCGCCGGCAATGACACCCAGCACAAGCTGTACAACACCGTGCCGGAGGACACCTACGAGCCGGGCGCCGGCGGCACCGTCAGCCCCACCATCTACCCGGTGGAAAAGGTGGACTGGTACGCCGGGGACATCAACAGCTTCTGGGCCCGGGGGGAGACCGCCATCCTGACGGACGTGCGGACCAAGATCTCCTTCAGGGTCAGGCGCTGGGCGGGCGGCTACCACGCGGACGTGGAGCCTCTGACCGCCGCGGACACCGCCGCCATGTGCAAGGTGTACGGCGTAAGCAACGCCCAGGAGATTCTGGACAAGAACCTCTACCAGCGCCGCCCGGTGTGGATCACCCTGAAGGGGCGCAGCTTCGCCGCTTCTATCTACGGCGTGCCCCACAACTACCCTGATGGGGACACCATCGCGGACAACAACTTCAACGGCCAGTTCTGTGTGCACTTCGTCAACAGCCTCCTGCACACCTCGGGCAAGGTGGACAGCGACCACCAGAAGGCCATCAACGAAGCGTACAATGCGGCGCCAGTCAAAAAATAAACCAGACCTTATCATCATCGGCGGCGGGGCCTCAGGCCTTGCCGCCGCCTGTTTATGTGTGGGGGAGGGCCTCAAGGTCACCCTGCTTGAAAAAGAGGCCCGGGTGGGGCGCAAGCTGCTGGCCACGGGCAACGGCCGCTGCAACATCTGGAACACGGGCCCGCCGGTGTATTTTGGAGATGCGGGCTTTGCCGGGGCGGTGCTCTCCCGCTGCGGTGTCAGGGAGGTGCGCGCCTTCTGGGAAAGTCTGGGGCTTTTGGCCCGAGAGGAGGCGGACGGCTGGGTCTATCCCCTCACCCGCCAGGCGGCCACGGTGCTGGACTGCCTGCGGCTGAGGCTTGAGGATGCCCCGGGCTGTGAGATCATCACCCAAGCCCGGGTGACAGGCATAAAGAACACCGAAGAAGGCTTTGCGGTCATCACCCAGACGGGGGACCGTTACCACGCGCCCCGGCTGCTGGCGGCCCCGGGCGGGCCCGCCGCCCCCAAGCTGGGGGGCAGCGATCTTTTGCTTAAGCCCCTTGAGGGCCTGGGGCACCGGATTATCCCGCCCCGCCCGGCCCTCTGCCCGCTGATCACGGACACCCGGCCCATCCGGGGCCTCTCCGGCCTGCGATTGCCCGCCCGCCTCTGCCTGATGTCAGGGGGCCGTGCCATCGCCGCCAGCGCAGGGGAGCTGCTGTTTACGGACTATGGCGTCAGCGGCCTGTGCGCCATGCAGCTGGCCCGGGATGCCGGGGAAGCCCTTGAAAAGGGAGAGGCGGTCAGTTTAAGGCTGGATTTCTCCCCCGCCTTGGGCCTGGCCCCGCCCCTGATGCGCCGCCTGGAGGCCCGGGCCTTTGAGGCGGAGGCTTTAAAGGCCCGGGAGCGCCTCCTGGCCCTGCTTGCGGCCCGGGCGGATGAGCTGGGGATGGAGCGGCTCTACCTGGGGCTTTTGCCCCGGCTGATCATCCAGCGGGTGCAGGGCCTCCCGCTTCCTGAGGCCGCGGACTGGCTGACGGGGCTTAGCCTGTCCATCGAGGGCATCAAGGGCTTTGACCAGGCCCAGGTGAGCGCCGGGGGTCTTGACTGCGGGCAGTTTGACCCGGCCACCCTGGCCTCAGGGGAGGTCAAGGGGCTGTATGCCGCGGGGGAGGTTTTGAATGTGGACGGGGACTGCGGAGGCCATAACCTCCTTTTCGCCTGGGCCAGCGCCATCCTGGCGGCCCGCCACATCATTTCCTTAAGCTAATCAAATATAATCCGCCCGGCTAAGGGCTTAGGCGCGCTTGTCAAGGCAATCAGCGGGTGCTATACTGAATCCGCATTTTTGCGTTGTTTTCTACGCTTAGGAAGAGGTGAGGGAATGGAGATCAAGGCGTTTTTACAGGAGGTGACCACAAGGCGCGGCCTGCCCGGGGACGAGGGGCCGGTGGCGCAGTGGGTGGCCGAACGCTTTTCTGAATACTGCGACGAGGTCAGGGTGGACGCCATGCACAGCGTGGTGGGCCGCATCAAGGGGGAAGGCCCCCGGCTGGCCTTTGTGGCCCATTTGGATGAGGTGGGCCTGATGGTCACCAACATCGAGGAGGACGGCAGCCTGCGTCTGGGCCAGGTGGGGGGCATAGACCCCCGCATCCTGCCCGGCATGCGGCTTAAGGTGTTCGGTCTGGAAACGCTTCCCGGCATTGTGGGGGCCAAAGCGCCCCACCTGTTAAGCCAGGAGGAGCGGAGCAAGGCCCAGACACTTGGGGATATGTATGTGGATCTGGGGCTGGCCCCTGACAAGGTGAAAGAGCTGGTGCGCGTGGGGGACCAGGTGCAGCTGGAGCAGCGCTTTGTGGACCTGAAAAACGGCCGGGTGGCTTCAAAAACCCTGGATGACCGCTGCTGTGTCGCCATCCTTTACCGGGCGATGCAGCTGCTTGAGGGCCTAAAGCACCAGGCGGACCTGTACTTCATCGCCTCCAGCCAGGAGGAGGTGGGGGGCCGGGGCGCCATGACCTCCGCCTTTCATACGGAGCCGGACATGGCCATGGTGCTGGACGTGGGCTTTGCCCATCAGCCCGGCTGCGACCGGGAGGTCACCCGCAACCTGGATGCCCCCCTTAACACCGTGGGGCCCTACCTGAACCCCGTCCTCACCAAAAAGCTGGAGGACATCGCCAAACAGATCAAGGTCAGCCTGCAAAAAGAGGTGGCGCCCCGGGGCACCGGCACGGACACGGACGAGGTGTCCGCCTCCCGCTCCGGCGTCCCCAGCGTGTTGATCGGGGTGCCGGTCAGGAACATGCACACCGCCGTTGAGGTGCTTGACCTAAGCGCCCTGGAGGAGGCGGCCCGCCTGGTGGCCCATTTTGCCGCCGCGGCCCGGACGGCCTGGGAGGAGGAGCTATGGAACTGAGAACCCTGACGGATGCCTTTGGCCCCTCGGGCTATGAAAACCCGGTGCGCGCCCTGATTCGAAAGGCCGCGGAGAAGCGCTGTGACGATGTGTCCGTGGACCGCATGGGCAACCTGATTTGCAGAAAACCCGGGCGCGACCGCACCAAGCCCGCCGTGGCCGTGGCCGCCCATATGGACGAGATCGGCTTTATCATCACCGGCTACACCGATGATGGTCTGCTGCGCTTTCGCCCCATCGGGGGGATAGACCCCCGGGTGGTGGTGTCCAAGTGGCTGTCCATCGGGGAAGAGGGGCTGCCTGGCGTGATCGGCGCGCCCCCCATTCACCTGCAAAGCGCGGAGGAGCGGGGCCAGGTGCTGGGCTTTAACAAGCTGTATATCGACATCGGCGCCAAGGACCAGAAAGAGGCGGAGGGCCTGGCGCCCCTGGGCAGCTACGCGGTGTTTGATACCCCCTATATGGAGTTTGGCGAGGGCTTTGTGGCCGCCAAGGCGCTGGATGACCGGATCGGCTGCTTTAACCTGCTAAAGCTTTTGGAGGAGGAGTACGACAGCGACCTGATCTGCGTCTTTGTCACCCAGGAGGAGGTGGGCCTGAGGGGCTCCCAGACGGCGGCCTTCGCCCTGGAGGCGGAGATCGCCGTGGTGCTGGAAGGCACCGCCGCAAACGACCTGGGGGATGTGGAGGAGCGCTTCCATGTCTGCACCCCGGGGGAGGGCGTGTGCGTGAGCTTTATGGACCGGGCCTCCATCGCGGACCGGGAGCTGTTTAGGGCCATGCTGGAGCTGGCAAAAGCCCAGGGCATCCCCGCCCAGGTGAAGCGCGGGATCACGGGGGGCAACGACGCCGCCTCCTTCCAGCGCTCAGGCCGGGGCATGCGCACGGTGGTCTTAAGCGTGCCCTGTCGCTACATCCATTCCGCCAACAACGTGGCCAAGTGGTCAGACATCCGCGCCCAGGCCGATCTGGCCCGCGCGTTCCTCAAGAGCCTGTAAGAGAAGGAGAGAGATTTATGCTTCGGGATACTTTAAAAACCCTGCTGGCCGCCTACGGCCCCACAGGCAGCGAACACGCGGTGGCGGAGGCCGTCAAGGGCCTTCTGGAAGGCCATGTGGACAGCATGCGCACAGACAACATGGGCAACCTCATCGTGGAAAAATTCGGCACCGATCCGGAGGGACGGCGCATTATGTTCTCCGCCCACATGGACCATATCGGCCTGGTGGTGACCCATATCGAAAAAGAAGGCTTCCTGCGCGTGTCAAACGTGGGGGGCATCAGCCCCGCCTATGCCTGGCGGCGCAAGGTGGTTTTTGAAAACGGCATCCCCGGGGTGTGCGTGGTGGAGCCGGGCCCCAAGGGCGGCGGCCAGCCCGGCCTTGAGCACCTGTTTATCGACATCGGCGCCCAGAGCCGGGAAGAGGCGGAAAAGCTGGTGCAGATCGGGGACATCGCGGTGTACGCGCCGGATTTCATCCCCCTGGGCAAGCACCGCATCGCGGCGCCCGCCATGGACGACCGCTGCGCCTGCGCCCTGTTGGTGGAGATGCTCCTTTATGCTGAGGACCAGAAGAACACCGTGGTGGGCGTCTTCTCCACCCAGGAGGAGGTGGGCCTAAGGGGCGCCGGGGTGGCGGCCTTCAACATCCAGCCGGATGTGGGCCTGGCCCTTGACGTGACCGCCTGGGGCGACACGCCGGAGGTGAAATACCCCGCGGTCAAGCTGGGGGAGGGTCCCGCGGTGAAGATCATGGACCGCTCCATGATCGCAAGCCCCAAGGTGAGAGACGCCCTGTTTGAGGCGGCCCGGGCCGCGGGGGTACAGGTGCAGCGGGAGGTGCTGGCCTTTGGCGGCACGGACGGCGGCGCCATCCAGCAAAGCCGGGGCGGCGTGCCCACGGGCACCCTCTCCATTCCCTGCCGCTATGTGCACTCAGCGGTGGAAACCATCGACATGCGGGACATGGAGGGGGCGCTTAAGGTGCTGCTCCAGTTCATCGACCTGGTATAAACAAAGAGCCATTGAAACGGAGCGAAGCATGAAAGATATATCCGCTGCCAGCCTGCGCAGCCTGTTTATCGAGTTTTTTGTGGACAAGGGGCACACGGTGATCCCCTCGGCCAGCCTGATCCCGGAGAACGACCCCACGGTGCTGTTCACCACCGCGGGGATGCACCCCCTGGTGCCCTATCTGATGGGGCAGCCCCACCCCGCCGGACGCCGCCTGGTGAACGTGCAGAAATGCGTGCGCACGGGCGACATTGACGATGTGGGGGACAAGAGCCACCTCACCTTCTTTGAGATGCTGGGCAACTGGAGCCTGGGGGACTACTTCAAGGAGGAGATGATCCCCTGGAGCTGGGAGTTTCTCACCAGCCCCCGTTACCTGGGGCTGGACAAGGACCGCCTGGCCTTCTCCGTCTTTGAGGGGGATGAGAACGCCCCCCGGGACCAGGAGAGCTTTGACCTGTGGGTGAAGGCGGGGGCCAGCCCGGAGCAGATTTTCTTCCTGCCCAAGGCCTACAACTGGTGGGGCCCCGCCGGGCAGACCGGCCCCTGCGGGCCGGACACGGAGATGTTCATCGTCAGGGATCAGGAACCCTGCGGGCCGGATTGCAGCCCCGCCTGCGACTGCGGGCGCTATCTTGAGATCTGGAACGACGTGTTCATGCAGTACGAAAAGACGGCGGAGGGCAGCTATGTGCTTCTGGAGCACCAGAACGTGGACACGGGCATGGGGCTTGAGCGCACGGTTTCCGTGCTGGCGGACAAGGACTCGGTGTATGAGACGGACCTGTTTTCCGGCATCATCTTAAAGATTGAGGCGCTCTCCGGCAAGCGGTATGAAGGCGCTGATGAAGAGCGCCTCAGGGCCTTTCGCATCATCGCGGACCATCTGCGCACCGCCACCTTCATCCTGGGGGATACCCGGGGCATCACCCCTTCCAACGTGGATCAGGGCTATGTCCTCAGGCGGCTTATCAGGCGCGCGGTCCGCCACGGCATGAGCCTGGAGATGCCCGAGGGCTTCACGGCGGATGTGGCCATGGTGATCGTCGACCAGTACCAGAGCGTGTACCCGGAGCTTCGGGACAACCGCTCCTTTGTGCTGGAGCAGCTTTTGCTTGAGGAAAAGCGCTTTGCCCGCACCCTGCGCCAGGGGGTCAAAGAGTTTGAGAAGATGCTCTCCCGGATGGAGGATTCCATTGGGAAGATAGACGCCTTTAAGGATGAGCTGCGGGAAAACCTCTTTAAGGACGCGGACCTCAAGCGCCTGGCCCAGGCGGAGGAGGCCATGCGCAACATCGGCTCCACCCTCAGGCCCACGCCGGAGGCCCAGGCCTTCATCCAGGAGGTGACCGAGGTCTCCCGGGCGGTGGACACCATCAAGGCCTTCCGGGACAAGATGGACGCCCGTCTCAAGGCGCTTAAGACCATCTCCGGCCGGGACGCCTTCAAGCTGTATGATACCTATGGCTTCCCCGTTGAGATCACCATGGAAATGGCCCGGGAGCGGGGGCTTAAGGTGGACGAGGAGGACTTTGAGGCCCGCTTCCGCCAGCATCAGAAGCAAAGCCAGGCGGGGGCTCAGCAGCGCTTTAAGGGCGGGCTGGCCGACAGCAGCGAGCAGACCACCCGCCTTCACACCGCCACCCACCTGCTGCAGGCGGCCCTTCGCCAGGTGCTGGGCCCGGAGGTGGCCCAGAAGGGCTCCAACATCACCGCGGAGCGCCTGCGCTTTGACTTCACCTTTGGCCGCAAGATGACCCCGGAGGAAATCCAGGAGGTGGAGCGCCTGGTAAACCAGGTGATCCAGGCCAAGGCCCCTGTCAGCTATACCGAGATGACGGTGGAGGAGGCCAAGGCGCAGGGCGCCATCGGCCTGTTTGAGGCCCGCTACGGCGACAAGGTGCGGGTGTACAGCGTGGGCGACTTTTCCAAGGAGATCTGCGGCGGCCCCCATGTGAGCAACACCGGAGAGCTGGGCAGCTTCAAAATCCAGAAGGAAGAGAGCTCCTCCGCCGGGGTGAGAAGGATCAAGGCCACGGTAGGGGCCTGATCGGCAGCCTGGGGGCAGATAAGAGACAGAAGCGAAAAGCCGGGCATCACCGCCCGGCGCTTCTTTTCAAAGAACAGGTATTTTTATGAAAACAAGGAATGGATCATGAGCCAAGATGAAAAACAGCAGGCCCTCCGTTTCCTGAACGAAAAGCCCCTCCTAAGGGTGGCGGCCCTGGCCGCCTTTGACCGGGGGCAGGTGGAGATCCTGGCCCTCAGGCAGGACGGGGCGCTGATTTTGGACCGGGGCAGCGGGATTGTCTTTTTGTGCGCGGACAGCGACGACACCGCCCGGGCGATGCTGCCCGCCCTGGCGGCGTGTGACATCATGACCAATGAGCGCACAGCACTTGATGAAGAAATCAGCGCCCGCTATGGCTTTACCTGGCGGGCGCAGGTTTATAACACGGTCTATGAGAGCGGCCTTCCCGTGCCCGTAGACCCCAATTTTATGCTCCGCCCCCTTTCCATGGCGGATTATCCCCTGGTGCGGGAGCACTATCAGCTGCTGGACGGCGAGGGCCTGGCCCAGCATTTGGAGCAGGGAGATATCCTGGGCGGCTACGATGGAGAGGAGCTGGTGGGCTTTATCGGCAGGCACGACGAGGGCAGCCTGGGGATGCTGTTTGTCTTCCCCTGGCAGCGGCGCAAGGGCTATGCCTGGCAGCTGGAGGGGCACATGATCAACCGGGTGCTGGGCTTGGGCGAGCGGGTGTTTGGCCAGGTGATCCTGGGCAATGACCCCTCCCTGGCCCTGCAGCGCAAAATCGGCATGACCCTTTGTTTAGAGGTGGTCAGCTGGATCGGGAAGTGAGGGCTTAGCCCAAAAGCGCCTCCTGCCATTCCTTTTCCCGGAAGCCCGCCAGCACAAAACCCTCCCCCACCAAAAGGGGGCGCTTGATGAGCATGCCGTCTGAGGCAAGCAGCGCCAGCTGCTCCGCCATGGGCATATCGTCCAGCTTGTCCTTAAGCCCCAGGGCCCGGTAAGAAAGGCCGCTGGTGTTAAAGAAGCGGCGCAAAGGCAGGCCGCTTTTTTTGTGCCAGGCGGCCAGCTCCTCAAGGGAAGGCGTTTCCTCCTTGATATCCCGGAATATAAAGGAGCGCCCCTGGGACAAAAGCCAATCCTGGGCCTTTTTGCAGGTGGAGCAGCGGGGGTAGCAGATAAACAGCATGGCATCCTCCTTTTTGTGTTGACGGGGGGCCCTGCTTCTGACAAGTCAATTCTGCCATATTTTCCCGGTTTTTCAAGAGGCTTCCTTAAACGGCCTGAGAAACGGTTTTCCCTGCGGGAAGAAGCCCATAAAACGGTGTTGACAGCCCCGCGGAATCAGATATACTGAAATTATTCAGAGGCATATTTTTGACTGACAAACGATGAGGAGGGAGATCTCATGAAAAGGTTGCTAAGTGTCTTTATGTGCCTGATTTTGTTGTTTTCCTGGGGGAGTGTTTCTGGTGACGAAACCCTGGCGGGCACGGGCGACAGCCTGATTGGCGGCGCGGAGGCCCTGAAGGTGGAGGTGAGGCTGGCTGAGGATGGCAGCATCCTGGCGGTTGAGGTGGTGGAAAACAAGGACACGCCGGTTATCTCAGACGCGGCCATCGACGTGGTGCCCGCCAGCATCGTGGCCCAGCAGTCCCTTCTGGTGGATGCGGTAGCGGGAGCCACCTATACCAGCGACGCCATCCTGATGGCGGTGCGGGACGCTCTCACCAAAGGCGGGGTGGATCTGACGCCCTTTGAAAAAGAAACGGCAGAGACGCCGATGGAAAGAGCGGAGGACGAGGCCCTTGAGGCGGATGTGGTCGTCATTGGCGCGGGTGGCGCGGGGCTTACGGCAGCGGTGCAGGCGCACATGAACGGCGCCTCTGTCATCGTGCTGGAGAAAATGCCCAAGGTGGGCGGCAACACCATCCTCTCCGGCGGCGCGCTCAATGCCGTGGACGACCGCAGTGAAACCGCCATCGCCAACAACGACTCTGTGGAATGGCACTACCAGCAGACCCTGGCCGGGGGCGACTATCAGGGGGATCCCGCTTTGGTGCACATCCTGGTGAGCCAGGCCTGGGACGCGGTGGAGTGGGTGAAAGAATTGGGCATGCCCTTTGTGGAGGGCAGCACCTTCATGGTGACCGGCGGCCTGTGGAATAGGGCCCACAAGCCCCAGGACCCCGTGGGCACTGGTTTTTTCAAGACCTACATGGCCTATATCGACAGCCATGAGGGCATCGAGGTCCTCCTTAATACCCAGGCCCATACCTTCCTTCAGGATGCGTTTGGCCGGGTAAACGGCGTGGTGGCCACAGGCGCCAGCGGCAACACCCTGACGGTGAGCGCCAAGAGGGGTGTGGTCATGGCCGCGGGGGGATTCTCCCGGAATGTGGAGATGCGCCAGACTTTCAACACCCAGTGGGCGGATCTGGGGCCCCAGATTCCCTCCACCAACCATCCCGGCGCCACCGGGGACGGCATCAAAATGCTGATGACCATCGGCGCCGACCTGGTGCAGATGGGCAATATCCAGCTTTTGCCCATCGGGGACCCGGAGAACGGCAGCCTGTCGGGCAACATCGAGTTTGGCGTGGACAGCCGCATCTTTGTCAACAAGGAAGGGGAACGCTTTGTCAATGAGGGCGGCCGCCGGGATGAGATGACCAACGCCCTTTTTGAACAGACGGACAACTTCATGTGGATGATCATGGACTCCGACAAGTACCCCACCGGGGAGGAGCTGAACAACTTCAACGAGTCCATCAACTCCCTGGTGGCTCAGGGCAGGGCCTTCAAGGGGGAAACCCTGGAGGAGCTGGCGGAAAAGATCGGGGTGCCCTATGAAAACCTCAAGGCCTCCCTGGATTTGTACAATGCCCACTGCGAAAGCCTGGAGACGGATGCCTTTGGCCGAACCGTTTACGGCACCCCCATTGACACCGCGCCTTTTTACGCGGCGGGTCGTGTGCCCACTGTGCACCACACCATGGGCGGGGTGCGCATCACTCCCAAGGCCCAGGTGCTCCATGAAAACGGCGCCATCATTCCCGGCCTTTACGCCGCAGGCGAGATCACCGGAGGCATCCACGGCGCCAACCGCCTGGGCGGCAACGCGCTGACAGACCTTCTGGTTTTTGGGCGCATCGCCGGCGAGAACGCCGCTCTGGACAAGTAAAGACAAAAGATATGAAGAAAAAGGGAGGGCGCCGTTTTTCAGGCTCCCTCTCTTTTTGGGGATGTGCTCATCCCGCCTGATTTCAGCGGCAGGGCAGGCTCCGCGCCTGCCTGAAGGACAGGATTTCCTCCCGGAGGATCTTGCCTTTTTCAATCACGATGGCGGCCTTCAGGTGCTGGGGCAGTTTGCCCTCCACCATCGGGTCGATCAGGGGGGCCAGCCCCTGGCTTAGAAGCCGGGTCACGGTCTTGGGGTACATGGCGGGGGTGTTGTCCACCGCGTAGTGGATGACGCCGTCCACCGTGTACACGGGATTGTCGATGGTGGTGGGGCGGGAGGTTTCGATCTCCAGCTCCGGGTCGCAGGAGACGTCGATGATCAGCGTCCCTGGCCGCATCTTTTTTAAATCCTCCCGGTAGATGATCCGGTCCGTGCGGGCGGTGTCCCACATGATGCAGTTGACCAGCACGTCATAGTCAAACATCTTCTTGCGAAACAGCTTTTCATATTTGCGGCCGTACACGTCCACCTGGGCCCCCAGGCCGTGGAGGATGCGCAGGGCGCCCTTGGCGGTCTGGCCGTTGCCCAGGATGGCCACCCTGGCGTCATAGGGCATCCGGCCGCTGTAGCGGAAGCCGTGGAGGATGGCCGCCTCCCCCGCCACCTCCCGGTTGCGGTAGAAGAGATAGCGCCCGTCCTCATAGATCTCTTCCCAGGCCAGCACGGTGTGGCCGCCGCTTAAAACCTGGGTGGTGAAATCCGTCATCTGCACCGCGTGAGCCCAGCCAAAGAGAACCCGGCCGGGGGCCAGCTGCTCCAGATAGTCCGCGTCCCCCAGCTTCACATCTGTGATGATATCGCACTTGAGGGCCTCCGCCCGGGGCACCACCTTCACCCCCTGGGACAGGTAGTCCTCGTCCGGCACCCCCAGGGAAAGGCCGTAGCCTTCCTCAAAAAACAGCTTGCGCTTGTGCCTGATCCCCGCCAGGTCCTGGGGCAGGAGGGCGCGGCGCTCCTCATTGTTCTTGTGGCTGATAATCAGTCCGATGCTCTGCATGATTCGCCTCCTTTCGTGCGGATTATTTTAGTTTTCCCGTGACTTTCCCACCGGCGCCATGTAGATGACAAATTCGTCCTCCCCATCCAGGCCTAAAAGCGCGTCCGCCGCGGGCTGGTCATAGGCGGCCACGGCGCAGGTGGCGCAGCGGATGGCCTCCGCCGCCAGGTAGAGGTTCTGGCAGACGTGGCCCGCGTCCAGGGCGATCTCCTTGACGGAGGCGTGGCGGTAGCGCCACTCCATGCGGTAGGGGATGGCGCTCCAGATGAAGGTCACCGGGGCCTGGCCCACAAAGGCCTGCCCCATGGCGGCCTGGGCCACCTGGTCCGGCAGCGCCTCGGGGCTTTTAAGAAAGACCAGCGCGTGCCCAAGGGGCAGATAGCGCCACAGGCCGGGGGCAAAGCTGCGCCCGTCCCGGGCCACAAGGGGCCTGGTGAGGGCCAGATAGGTTTCCAGGGCGTGGCGGTTGCCGGCGGAAGGAACATGGCGCAGCACCCGTTCCCCCTGAACCCGGCGCACCCCCTGGGTGGCCCAAAGAAGGAAGGAGACCTCCTCCGCGCTAAGGGCTTCATCCGCGTAGCGGCGCACGCTTTGGCGCCGGGCGATGAGCTGGGCGATGTCCTCCTTAAAAGTGAGGACGTCCCGCCACTCCGGCAGGGCCAAGGCTTCCTGCCCCGCCTCAAGGGGTTTTTCCACCGGGGGCATGGGATGGCCCAGGGACTGGTCGGACTGGGTGAAATCCGTGCGCTTGCGCACGTCCTCTTTTAGAAACTCCCGCAATTGTTTGATGCTTTGTTCGTCCTTCATGGCGTCCTCCTGAAGTCTTTATAGATTTTTCGGGGAAGGCGAGTGGGCTTCCCCTGGGTTGCTGTCGCTTAAATACTATCACACTCCCCCGCCTGCTGCCAAACCCGCCCTCCTTCCAACAAAAATTTTCTGTGTTTTTGAAAAATAAAATTTTATATGCGGGCTGCCAAATAATTAAGCCGTCCACTGGATAAAAGGCCTTTCTTTTTGTTTTTCAGTATAGTGGCAGATGACGATATTGCCGGATTCTAACAAATTTATTACATTTTACACTTGCGCAATTTCATGAAATGTATTAACATACAGGACTGAACGGTGTAGGTTGCATAGTTCAAGAACCCCAACGATACAGGAGGACGCCATGCTAAGGTTTTTATCCTTGAGGAAAGCAAACACCACAGGCCAGCCGTTTGGGCAGGCACCCTCCCACAGGAGACAGGAGAACACGCGATGAAAAAATTTGTCCAGCGCTCCTATTACGGCGGACTGCGGGAGTCTGTTCTGGAACAGCTCAGCCCTGAAGAGCGCCGGGACTATCAGCACGGCGCTGCCATGCTCAAAGCCCTGGGAGACCCTCAGCGGGCCATGCTGGTGGACGCCCTTTCCTGCCGCCCCCTTTGCGTTTATGAGATGCAGCAGCTGGTGTCCTGGAGCCAGGCCACCCTCAGCCACCACCTGAAGACCCTTCGGGAAAACGGGCTGGTCAACACCAAGCGCAAGGGCAAGTGGATTTATTACAGCGTCAACGAAGAGGGCATTGCCGCCGCCAAGGATTTTGTGGAACGCCTCACCAACGGCAGCGGCGTGTGTCTGGGCGATTTCGTCACCCCGCCTGGCGAGGCATAAGGCCAGGATATCTTCATATAACAAGGCGCCTGCGGGCGTCTTTTTTGCTTTAAAAAATGCGCTGGTTCCAGAGGAAATGCAAAAAACATGGACAATTTGTCCATGCACCCTTATAATGGGACCAAGTCAAGGCAAGGAGGAAGAGGATGTACAAACTGCTGCTGGTGACTGACCGGGATGATATGACGGAGGCGTTTTCCGGCATTCAGGACTGGGGCAGGATGATGTTCGAACCCGTCATCATGCTGGACAACACCCCGGAGGCCATCCGCCTGATCGACCAAAATCAGGTGGACGCCGTGGGCTATGCCTTTGCCAACCAGAATCCGGAGCCTCTGGTCAGCCATCTGGAGCGGGCGCATCCCCTTTTGCCCCTCTACCAGCCCCAAAGCCAGCCGGAGCTTTTGCGCGAAGAGCTGCGCCTGGTGCGGGAGCACCTGGACCGGCTCCACGCGGACTTCAGCGACGACGACTACAACGTGGAAATGGCGGTGGAACGCTCCCGGGACGACCTGATGCGCAGGATTCTTCTGCGGGAGGTCAAGTCCAAAGCGGAGCTGAACAGCCGGCTATCCCTTACCCGGGCACCCTTTGCGGCGGATGAGCACAGCTTTCTGTATGAACTGCATCTGCCCGAGGGAGAGCAATACCTGCACACCCGCTGGCGCTATGGCCTGGACCGGCTGGAGACGGCGCTTCGGGCGAACTTCCTGGGCCGCTTTGTGGAGCATGTCTACTACGGCGCGGCCCTTCTGGACCCGGGGCACCTGCGTGTGATCGCCTGCCAGATGGCGGGCCAGCCGGAGGAGGACCTGGAGGCCCTGGGCCGCCGGGTGCAGGCTCACGTCAACCAGGCCATTCAGGAGGTCAAGGACTATATGGACCTGGATTTACTGATTGCGCAATATACCATGCTTGATTCCATCAGCGACCTGGTGCCTGAAAACGGCTGAGAAGCCAATCCTATTAAATAAGGAGGCCCCCTATGAGTTTCTTTAAGAAGATAATCAACAGCCAGCTGATTGACGTTATTGAATGGACGGACTCCACCAGCAACACCATGGTGCACCGTTATGAAAACCAGGGCAAGGAGATCATGATGGGCGCCCAGCTCACCGTGCGGGAGAGCCAGGTGGTGGTTTTTGTCAACGAAGGCCGCATCGCGGATGTGTTCCAGCCCGGCCGCTATGAGCTGTCCACCCAGAACATGCCCATCCTGACCGCGCTTAAAAGCTGGAAGTACGGCTTCAAATCCCCCTTCCAGGCGGAGGTCTATTTCATCAGCACCAAGCAGTTTTTGGACCGCAAATGGGGCACCAGCAACCCGGTGATGATGCGGGACAGCGAGTTTGGCATGATCCGCCTGCGCGCCTTTGGCATCTATTCCTTCCGTGTGGCGGACCCGGTGGTCTTCCTGAAGGAGGTCTTCGGCACCACCGAGCTGATGACCGTGGAGGGCGTTGAGGGGCAGATCAAGCGCACCGTGGTGTCCGCCCTGTCTGATATTCTGGCCCAGAGCAAAATTCCGGCCCTGGACATGGCCGCCAACTATGACGAGCTGGGCCAGTTCGCCCTAAACGCGCTGCAGCCCCGGGTGGCCCCCCTTGGCCTTAAGTTAGAAAGCTTTGTGGTGGAGAACATCAGCCTGCCCCAGGAAGTGGAGCAGGCCATGGACCGGCGCACCAGCATGGGCGTGGTGGGCGATCTGGGCAAATATACCCAGTTCCAGGCCGCGGAGGCCCTAAGAGAGGCCGCGGGCAACGAGGGCGGCGGCGCCGGCCTTGGCGCCGGCCTTGGCGCGGGCATGGCCATGGGCCAGATGCTCCAGGGCGCGGCGGCCGCCAGCCAGCAGGCGCAGCCGGCAGCCGCGCCCCAGCCCCGGACGGTGCCCTGTGTGGCCTGCGGGCAGCCCATCGCCCCGGAGGCCAAGTTCTGCTCCTCCTGCGGCGAAAAACAGTAAGGGAATCTTAAGACAGATGGCTGAAAGCGACACCTTGAAAGACCTGCTGTACGAGCGCGCTGTCATCAAAAAAGGCCATTTCCTGCGCCTTTCCGGCCGCCATGCGGATTATTACATCCAATGCGCCCGCCTCTTTGAGGATGCGGCCACCGGCCGGCTGATCGGGGAGGCTTTGGCCGCGCTCTGCGGGGACTGGGGGGTGGAGCTGGTGCTTTCCGCCGCTGTGGGCGGCATTCTCCCCGGTTATGAGACCGCCCGGGCCCTGAATCTGCCCCACCTGTACTGTGAAAAACGGGACGGCGTGCTTACCCTGCGCCGGGATTTTGTGATCCCGCCGGGCAGCCGGGTGCTGTTGGTGGAGGACGAGGTCTACACGGGACAAAGCATCATGGAGATGCGGGAGATCGTCCGGGCCCTGGGGGCCCAGGTGGCAGGCACGGTGTGCATCGTGGACAAGTCTATGGGCCAGGCCCCGGTGCCGCCCCCCTTTTCGTCCCTGCACGCCATCCTGGTGAAAAGCTATCAGCCGTCAGGCTGCCCCCTGTGCGAGGCGGGGCTGCCGCTTGTCAACCAGTAAACACACAAAAAACACCCTTTAAAACGCGCCTGCCGGGAATGTAAAATCTATGCCCGGCAGGCTTTTTTTGTTTTACACCCCTCTTTTTAGGGTATCATAGTAATGATTAGTTTGGATTGCATTGTTTTTGCATATCCTGCTATATATTAAAGGAGGTATATTTTAATGAGGAAACTAACCAGTGTGTTGTTGGTGCTTGCGCTTTTGATGACGGGCGTGGTCTCCGCCCTGGCCAGCGGGCCGGTTGTGATTAAGTTCGCAGCCCAGGGGGACTCCACCCCAGCCACCCAGGCAGCCATTGACGCCTATAACGCGGCCCAGAGCGCCTACAAGGTGGAATGGACGGACATGACCAACGACTCCGGGGCGATGCGCGAGCAGCTGATCACCTCGCTTAAGGCGGGCAGCGCTGACTATGACGTGCTGTCGCTGGACGTGGTCTGGGCGGGTGAGTTCGCGGCGGCCGGCTATATCGAGCCGCTGGACATGATGCTGGACGAGGCGGGCCTTAATCCGGATGACTTCAACGCCGGCTCCATGGCCTCCGGCCTTTACAGCGGCAAGCAGTACGTGCTGCCCTTCTTCCCTGACCTGGGCCTGCTCTACTTCCGCAAGGACATCGTCTCTGAGGAGGACGCCGCCAAGCTGACCGCCGGGGACTACACCTGGGAGGACCTGAAAGGCATGGCGGAAGCATACATGGGCCAGGCCGGCACGGTGGAGGGCTTTGTCTTCCAGTCCGCGCTCTATGAGGGCCTGGTCTGCAACGCCAATGAGTTCACCGCCAACTGGACGAACCTGAAAGGCGGCCTGGAGGCCATGAAGTCCTTTATCGATTCCAAGGCTACCCCTGACAACATCATGACCTATACCGAGGGCGAGACCGCCAACTCCTTTGTGAAGGGTGAGAGCGTGTTCTCCCGCAACTGGCCCTATCAGTGGAACGAGGTCAAGACCAACGGCACCATCACCATCGATCAGGTGGGCGTTGCGCCCCTGCCCGGCGGCTCCACGGTGGGCGGCTGGCTGCTGGCCATCAACAAGAACTCCCAGAACATCGAAGGCGCTTTTGATTTCATCAAGTTCCTCAACTCCCCCGACGGCCAGCTGGTCTTAAGCCAGACCTATCTGCCCGGCAACAACGCCATGCTTGAGGACGAGGCTGTCATTGCCAACAACGAGCTTTTGAGCATGGAGGGCTTCACCAACGCCATGAAGACCACCATCGCCCGCCCGGTTTCCGCGGAGTACAGCAAGGTGTCCGACGCTATTCAGCAGGCGGTGCACGCCTATCTTAACGGCACCAGCGCCATAGAGGACGCTGTGGCCGGTGTTGAGGCCGCGCTGGCCCAGTAAACCTGGTTTTTCCGGCCGGGGAGGAGCGATTCCTCCCCGGCATTCTTCATTGGAGGTGGATGGATTGCAAAAGCGGATGACATGGAAGCAATTCCTTTTTGTTTTACCCTTGCTGCTGCTGGTGACAACCTTTTCCCTGTACCCGATCTTTACCTCAGGGGTGTACTCGCTTTTTGATTATCAGACCAACGACCAGACCCGAAACGCGGTATACACCGGCAGCAAGCTTAACGCCCCCCTGTTGGTTGAGGACGGGGATTATCTGCTTTTTTACCTGAGAAAAGACCGGGAGATCGCAAGCCCCGAGGCCTACGCCGCCATTGACGCCTTAAGCGCGGACATCAGCGCCTTTCTGGCGCCTTATGAGGGGCATCGCCAGCCCATCGACCTGTCTGAAGCGGGCGCTGAGGCGGTCACCGCCTTTCTGGATGACATTGAGGCCAGGATCACAGGGCTGGTGAGCGCCTATCCGGAGCTGGATCTGCGCGTCAGCGCCGGGCTTGACAACCAG
>Ga0209722_1001137_pt1 | contig 24608 bp, 24 predicted proteins | sample BioC12SIPDNA_2_FD_185745 | JGI IMG/M metagenome (GOLD analysis project Ga0209722, IMG submission 185745) | Anaerobic biogas reactor microbial communites from Washington, USA - Biogas_R1_A C12 SIP DNA (SPAdes) (version 2) | ecosystem: Engineered > Bioreactor > Anaerobic > Unclassified | place... | reverse complement strand
CGGTTGGAGGTTCGACCCCGACGTCTTTTTCTGGGCGAACGAGGTTCTCACCCGGTCAATCCCGTGCGATCTCCTTATAGTTGATGAGGTGGGCCCCCTGGAGCTGCTTGGAGGCCGAGGATGGGCCAAGGCGACAGAAGTACTTCGTTCGTCCGGCTACCACGCAGCTTTGGTGGTGTGCCGATTCGCGCTGCTCGATGAATTACGCAGGATTCTGGGCTCGCGGCCCAGCGTGGTCGTCGAGGTGACTCCGGAGACGCGCGATCTGATTCCAACCGCGATCATGGAACGAATCCAGTCGCCGGACTAGAACTCCACTGTTCCCGGGGGAGCCTCGGTGGTCGCTGTTGTGGATGGAGGCGCCGTGGCACTGGTGGTAGTCGATGACGGCTTCGTGGTCGTGGTGGTCGTCGATGTCGGTGTCGTAGTGGTAGTGGTCGGAGCGGGATTGACCTCGATGGTCCTGGGGATCATCGGGAAGTAACTCGGGAACTTCTCCGTCTTCTTAGTGCCGTCGGGCCAGGTGATGGTGCGGGTCACCGAGCACGATCTCCCGGATTGGCCGCTGATCTTGACTCTGCTTGTGCCCGGCGCCAGCGATTTGTTGATGACCGTCACCTCGGTGCGGCCCTGGCCCCAAGAGAATCCGCTGAATGAAGAGCTTACCTTACGTCCATCGCTCGTACCGTAGATGTTGAACGTGGTGGTGATGCCATCGGAGACACCGCGGATCCAGATGTAGTGGTCGGTGTCGTTCTTGAACCGGAGGTTCTTGCCACCGGCCGAGACCGTGGCATCCCGGCCGTCGGGATAATGGCTGATGTAGAGGGAGTGATTGTGACGCTCGACTATCTCCAGCCCCGCTTCGTAGGCAGCGTTGAAGAGGGTGGTAGAGACCTGGCATATGCCACCGCCCAGTACGTCCTCCAGCTCACCGCCTCCCACAATACCGGGCGCGGGTTTATAGCCCCGCGCCGAGGTACGCGGCCCGATCTGTTTATCGAAGTTGTACACCTCTCCCGGAGCCAGCATCACGTCGCTGGCATACTGGGTGGTGATGCGTACGTTGACCTGCCGGGCCGAAGAACCCGCATAGGGCTCAGTGGTGTAACTGGCCAGCCTGTCCTTGATTCCCATGGCTTCAGCTTCTTCGGTGGTCAGCTCCGGGTCGACGGTCTTCACCGCAACGTCTACGGCGCGGGAGCCTTCCGTAAGAGCCGCGGCCAGAAGCAACTCCACCGTTCTCTCACGGTCCAGCGTCTTCCCGACCACTCCGGGGATGACCCAGGCTTTGGTACCGTCACTGTCGAAGCTCGCGTTGACCGGCTCGGTCGCTACGACCTCCTCCACCTCGCTGAAGAAGGAGAGGTCCAGCTTCTCGGCGGAGATCAGGGGCACCAATGTGGAAACTCCATCCTTGTCTTCCGAGGTGAAGCTCATAGCGGCCGCGATCTTCTCGGGGGATAGAGTCCACGTCTTGTCGTCGCTCTTCAGTCGCAAGGGAGCGCTGATCATGATCTCGGCCTGCTCGAGAGCGGCTTGGTTATCCTCGGCTCTGACCCTCGGCTCCTTGACGACCATGGGGACTTCGAGTTCGGTTGTGTGGAAGGTGAGGAGGAGTGCTTTGAGGTCCTCTCGTAACGTGTCCCGATCGACAGCCGAACCGTCTTGACTCTCGATAACCTTTATCTCCGCGCCGTCGATAACCAGCCCCGCATCCACCGGCTCCACGTCAAGCTGTTCTGCCACTTGTCCAAGAACATCGTCCATCATGGCACTGTCGACCGTGCCTTCCAGGGGTATCTCCACCTCCGAGAAGTACAGTTTCAAACGTTTACCCAGATCTGAGAAGAGGTTGTTCTCGCGAGTGACGTCCATGGCTTGGGCGACCGCTCCCGCGATGTCCATCTCGGTACCCACGTCCCCAGGCATGAGAGACCAGCGCCACTCGCCGCTCGTGAGAACGATGGGGTTCTGCTGAACATCTTCGACATAGTCGTTCAACGCGGCGGCAGCCTCGTCCCGTGTCAACCCGCCCAGACTCACGCCCGAGACCTGGACTCCCGCGTGCACCTTGTTGTAGTAGAGGGCGGAGTCGACTACGATGGCCAGAACGACGATGGCGACGATGGCGCCCACTGTGATGAGTGCGGCCAGCTGCGTGCGGCTGAGCCTGGGCTTTGTCACTTCTCTGTGAGTTCTCAAGGAAGGTCTTACTCCTGAAATCGAAGGTGCTACAAGATAACAGATGTACCCGGCGGCAAAAAGGTTGCCCGGGAACATGCAGCGATTATTTCGCAGTTGTCTTCGGCGGCAATGGCGGGAGTCCTCGTGGCTTGGCTGCCGATGGTCAGACGGATGAACGACAGGATCTCTGACAGGGTGGACGCCGCGGTTGCGCGCGGCCTTCTCGGAAGAGGCACAGGCCATCGGGTCGAGCTGGTGGCTCATCTCGCGGGAACATCGCTCCAGGCGGGGTCACAGTCCCAGGTCCATTCGGAGCCGGAGCCCCAGGCCGTCCTTTCGGGGGAGGACCTGGGTCGCGTCCTTGGCCTTTCCCGAGCGTCGGTGCACAAACACATGGAGCGGCTGCGCTCGCTCGGCGTAGCGGTGGTGCCCGTGGCTGGAAGCGGCTATCGGCTGGACCACCCTGTGGATGATCTCGTGGCGGGCGAAGCAGTGCTGCCCCTCCTGCTGACACATTTGGATCCTTGTGTCCCCTGGATGGCAGGTCTTCCCTACAAGTACGTCCCCAGCTGCCGCTCTACCAACGAGATGTTGAAACAGAGGGCTGCTTCGTTGCCTTCGGGGGCGGTTTTGGTGACCGATGAGCAGACCGGCGGTCGAGGCCGCCTGGGCCGGACCTGGGTAAGCGGGAGACGTGAAGACCTCACCTTCTCGGTGCTCTTGCACCCGTCTCTGGCGCCGTCTCAGGCTCATCTACTCTCCTTGACCGCGGCCTTGGCGGTGGCCGAGGTCCTGGAGGATGTCAATGGGCTACAGAGCGAGGTGGGTATCAAGTGGCCCAACGACGTTCTGTTGGGCGGGGGCAAGGTGTGCGGAATCCTGTTGGAGGGCGCGATGGATGCGGATAGGCTGCAATGGGCCGTCGCGGGGATAGGACTGAACGTGAACAGCGACCCGCAGAGCCTCATCGAGACACTTGTTGCGGAAACAGACAGTGAAAGCGAGTGGGTGGACCGACCCCGCCCTGTTTCCCTGCGTGCGAGGCTGGGGCGCCACATTGGACGCGCACCCTTGCTGGCCGCGCTCCTCACGCGTTTGACTCGGAGATGGACTGAACCTGCAGCCGATGATGTGCTCGATGGACTGCGGCGGCGTGATGTCCTGGCCGGGAGGATGGTCGAGATATGGTCGGGTCCGCCGGGAAAGGACCTGGTGGTGGTGGGTAGGGCCACCGGCATCGGCCCTGACGGACAATTGCTGGTACGGGATGAAACCGGCAGATCGGTCGCGGTGTTTGCGGGGGATGTGACTATCCGTGATATCGGAACCGTCGCGACATAAATGCCGCACCCAGCGATTCAGAAGGATTGTCAACCTAGGTCCGTGACATAGTTGACGGAGCTTGCGGGCTGCTTGTAGAATCCGGCGACAAGTTGCAGTCTGTAGGCTAGGCTGCAGGCCAACGCAAGGGTGCACGCCCTGTCCCCATAGGAGTGATGTGATGAAGAGAATCCCATCGAGCGCGTGCGTGTGCGGCTTTGTTACTCCTTCGGCTGTGAGCGCGACGGCGCGGCCCGTGCTCGTCAAGGCCGGTCTTGTGGCGGCAGGAGTGGGGATGCTGGCGGGTAGCTCCTGGTTGTCGGTGCCTTTCTATCCCGTGCCCTTGACCATGCAGACTTTGGCGGTGCTGCTCGTCGGAGGACTTCTGGGTGCGCGTCTTGGGGCGGGAACTGTGCTTGCTTATCTTGCGTTCGGTCTTGCCGGCGCTCCCGTGTTCCATAACGGTTTGGGAGGTCCCATGGTCCTTCTGGGGCCTACGGGGGGTTATCTGCTGGGGTTTGTGCCGGCCGCCTTCTTGATGGGCTGGGTGCTGGAGCGGGTACGCAGCCACGGCGCGGCGGGCGATGTGAGAGAGCGAGTCGGCCGAGGCAGGAGCCTCATCCTGTTGGCGGTGGGCGCCATCTTGGCGGAGGGGGCGATCTACGCCGTGGGGCTGCCCTGGCTGGCCGTGGTCTACCTCGGGGGTGATATCGGGAGAGCGTTCACGGCGGGTTTCTGTCCGTATCTTCTGGGCGATGCTCTTAAGCTGATGGTGGCCGTGACAGCCCTTCGCCTGGGGGGAAAGCCGGGCACCCACCGGAGGTCGCTGGTCCTCTAGATGGTATGCTGCCTACATTCGTGTACGGCAGGCGACGAGAACGGACCAGGGTTTGACCGTCCTTGATGCTTTCATACTTGGCGTGGTGCAGGGGCTCACTGAGTTCTTGCCCGTGTCCAGTTCCGGTCATCTGGTCCTCGTGCCCGAGTTCTTCAACATCCCGGCACCCACTCTAGCCTTCGACGTGCTTGTGCACGCGGCGACCTTGGTGGCGGTTGTAGGGTATTTCATCCGCGACATCGGGAAGATAGTGCTCTCTCTCGTGGCACCCGGAAGGCTAAGCGGCCGGAAGGAGGTCAAGTACTGGCGACGGCTCTTCGTCTGGCTGGTGATCGGATCGGTCCCCGCTGCCTTCGCAGGATTCCTGCTCTCCGACTTCTTCGAAGGCTTGTTCGCCAGTACCCTGGCGGTCGGCCTTTTCCTTCTGGTCACCAGCCTTCTTCTGTGGGGGTCGGATTTCGCCCTCGGCAGGATGAAACGGGAGCCGGTTCAGCTGGGGAAGATGCGGGCCGGCGATGCCCTCATCGTGGGTTGTTTTCAAGCGCTGGCCATCGCGCCGGGCATCAGCCGTTCCGGCTCCACCATCGCGGCTGGTGTGTTCCTGGGGTTCGATCGGCCCACAGCGGCCCGTTTCTCTTTCCTGCTGAGCGTCCCTGTCATCCTCGGCGCCTTCTTGTTGAAACTGAAGGATATCGGGGACGCCTTCGTCGGCGCGAGTGGCGGCGCGTACGCTGTGGGAGCCATCGCGGCAGCCATCTCGGGTTTTGCCGCGGTGTACTTCTTGATGAGATACGTGAAGGAGCATAGATTGCGGCTCTTTGGCGTGTACACTGCTATCCTCGGAGTGTTCGTGATCGTTCTCTCTGTCGTATAGGAGGCGTAGTGGAGCACCGCGCACGGAACCGGCAAGCGCTATCGTACCGGCGTTGGGCCCTGGTAGTCGGTTTGGCGGCGGTCTTGCTCATGCTCTGGACGGGTAGCGCCTGGGCGGCTTCGGCGACCGTGGTGCGGCACGGGCCGCCGGATCAGAAGCAAATCGCCCTGACCTTCGACGATAACACCAAGTCGGATCGCGGCGTGGCCATACTCCGCACGCTTCAGAGGGAGAAGGTGCCCGCCAGCCTGTTTCTCATCGGTTCGTCGGTGAAGGGCACTCCGGCGATCAACACTGAGATACTCAAGGGCATGAAGGAAGGCCTTTTCGAGGTAGGAGACCACAGCTGGTCGCATCCAGCATTGCCCGGGCTGTCCGGCTCGGCGATGGCCTCTCAGATCGGGGGCGGGACCGATGCCTTCCGCTCGGTCACAGGGGCCCGCACAGTCCCGCTGTTCCGTCCGCCTTATGGTTCGACCAATGCCCAGGTGGCCGCGGTAGCCGGCAGTGAAGGCTTCCGCTATCTGGTTCTTTGGGATATCGACCCCCGTGATTGGGCGGGCGGTTCGGCCTCTTCGATCGCCGATCACGTGATCAGCCGGGCACACAACGGCGCCATCGTGGTGATGCACCTCTCCGCTCCGCATACGGCCGCGGCTATTCCGATGATCGTCTCAAACCTCCGCAGCAAGGGTTACGAGTTCGTTACAGTTTCGACGATGATGAAGGGCAAGCGGCCGTTCTTGGATGTCGACACCTCTTCAGCCACGGGGAAGGCTGTGGCTCGTATGGCACAAGAGGGGTTCATGAGCGGATACGACGGCAACTACTTCGGTCCGACAGATACCATCACCCGGGCCCAAGTGGCCAAGGTGGCGGCGCTTGTGGGCGGTCTGCATACTCCCGAGATGGAGAACGCCGGCCTGCCGACTTTTGTCGATGTATCACTCCTGCACGACTCCGACGGTAACCCGTTCGCCTATCCCTTTGATTATGTGGAGGAAGCGGCTGCCGCCGGCCTGATTGTCGGGAGTCCCGCTCCCGGACAAGGGGTGGTGTTTCGGCCGACGGAGGCGATAACCAGGGTGCAGCTCGCGCAGGTAGTCGCTCGTATGGTGCGCCAGTTGAAGGGGTATGGACCGGTGGACGGCACTGCCTCCACGGCGTTTCCCGACGTCCCGGCCTATGCAGCCTCGGATGTGGCTTTAGTCGCGGGTCTCGGTCTCATGTCAGGGTACTCCGCGGACAGATTCAGTCCTTGGGCGGGTGCGCAGCGCGCCCATGTGGCCGTGGTCATGAGCCGCTATCTCGATCTGCCGTAGGTGCTATCGGCGGGGAGGACCTCGCTGGGAGGCCGACCATCACGCGAAGACCTCCCGATTCTGGCGCGGCCAGGTCTATCGAACCGCCGTGGGCCGTGACCACGGCCTTGACGATGGACAGCCCCAAGCCGAATCCTCCGGTCTTCCGGCTGCGTGACCTATCGGGGCGGTAGAAGCGTTCGAACAGATGGTCGACGTCTTCCGGTGGAACCACCGGCCCCCCATTGGCTACCTCCAAGATCACTCGGTCGTCAGTTGCCCTGGTCTTCACCGAGAACCATCCGCCGGGCGTGTTGTGACGTACGGCGTTCTCAACGAGATTACCGACCATGCGTCCTATCAGGGAGCGCTCACCCTTGAGCCGCGCAGGCTGGAGGTCGAGCTCCAAGTTCAATCCCATAACGTCGGCTTCGCCGGCCGCGAGTTCGACCTCACCCGCGACGATCTGCGCCAGATCGAGGTCGACCAGGACGGGGGAACTCTCGGTGTGGGCCAAGACCAGCAGGCCATCGATCAGCTTCTCGCTACGGTCCACGGCTTCAGTGACGGCCGCGCCCATGTCCCGTAGGTCCTCTTGAGAGAGGTTGGGGTCGGTCAGGGCAACATCGATCTCGGTGCGGATGATGGTAAGGGGTGTGCGCAGCTCGTGCGAGGCGTTGGCGACGAACTCCTTCTGCGCCGTGAAAGCGGTATCGAGTCGCCCCAACATGTCGTCGAAGGTATCAGCCAGTTCTCTCAGCTCGTCACGTGGTCCTTTAAGATCGATCCGTTCGTGCAGAGTGGAGTCTGACAGTCTGCGAGCCGTGCTGGTAATAGCGTGCAAAGGCCGCAGCATACGCCCGGCCACCAGCCAGGCCAAGCCGAAAGTGAGAACGGTCATGATGGCCAGCGCGAGGAGGGACTTCGTCCACAACTGTCGTAGGGCCTCGTTTCGGAGCTCGTTCTGAGCCTCCCGCAGCAAGGCGGGCACAGAGACGTAGACTCCTTCTTCAGTTTCGACGTACAGTTGGAAAGACTCCCGCTGACCAGAACCCGGCAGGTCGCCGAATCCTTCCGGCTCGAAGCTCATCCCCGGGGTCTCGGCCGGGAAGCTCCACTCGAGCCACTGGGGCGGTATGCCGAATTGCTCGGCCACAACAGCCCGGGCCTTCTCCGGAGCGACATCGAGATTGTTGCGGACCATCAAGAAGTTGATGGTGATCAGAAGGACCCCCGCCAGGAGGAAGAGGCCTCCGTACCACAGCGTCAACTTCAAACGGATCGTAAGACTGCGGTGATCGCTTGCATTGATGGTGGATCGGAATGTCATATCTTATAGCCGACGCCCGGTACCGTTTCGATTATTGGAGGATCACCGATCTTACGCCGCAGTGTCATGATCGTGACCCGGACGACGTTGGTAAAAGGGTCGGTGTTCTCGTCCCACACTTTCTCAAGCAACTCCTCGGCACTCACAACGCGTCCCTGGGCGGCCAGGAGCACCTGCAACACCCCAAACTCCTTTTTGGTGAGACCGAGGTCTTGCCCAGCGCGTTCCACGACATGGCGCGCAGGATCGAGAGTGAGGTCGGCGAATGTCAGCACGGGCGGCACCGGCGCGACGGCGCGACGCCCGAGTGCTCGGATACGAGCTACCAATTCCTTGAGTGCGAAGGGCTTTGGAAGATAATCGTCGGCGCCGAGATCCAAACCCGTTACCCGGTCTTGTATGGAGCCGGCCGCCGTCAGCATGAGAATGCGGGCTAGGGATCTGCGCGCCACCAGCTCTCTGCAGACCTCATCGCCGTGTACACCAGGGAGGTTGCGATCGAGCACAACGACGTCGTAGCTGTTGACGGACGCCTTGGTGAGGGCTGAACGCCCGTCCAGCACAACGTCCACGGCCATGCCCTCGCGCCGCAGACCGCGGGCGATCGTATTGGCGAGCCGTTCCTCGTCTTCGACCAGAAGGATCCGCACAGTCTCTCCCTACATCAGGCCAACGGCCTGTGGTGCCGAGGATGATACCCTGTTGCCTCCTCGATACGTCGTCAGGATGCCCCTACGGCTGAGTGGTGTTGCGCACAGGATTTTAGGCGGGCGGGGATAAGGCGGTTGTAAGCAAGAGAACGCAAGAAGCCGCCTGCGGCGGCGGGGCCCTTTACAGTTGCCTTATCGAGGGTCGTCTATCCTGTCCGATGGAAACACGGCCGCCTGGGGTTGGGCCGAGGGCCACTCGGGGTAGAATGCAGATTGCGTGATAGTTCGTGGGGAGGAACCAAGAATGAGAATGACTGACGCGGAGCGGGATGGGATCCGTCCGGCTGCCGCACTCAGAAGACTGTGGCGTCCCGTGCTCGAGATGGTCATCGCTCTCGGACTTATCACCGGTGCGGGTTTTGGGTTGGCAGGTTGCACTTTCGAGATCGGTGATGAGACTACCACTACTGCGCGGCCGGCCGCCACGGCTACCACTGGGTCGCCCATAACAACCGATACCGCGCCTGTGAACACAACGGGATCAACAACCGGTTCAACAAGCGTGGTAGCTGAGGGCGATGGGCTCGCGAGTCCCGCCCAGACTGTCTCTGAGGTTCTTGGTCCGAGCGTGGTCAACATCACCGTCAAGGTCACCGGCCAGGGCCCCTTCGGCCAGCAGTATTCGGGAACGGCCGAGGGCTCAGGGGTAATCTACTCCGCGGACGGTATGATCATCACCAATGACCACGTGGTCACAGACGACTGGGGTGATCCTGCGAGTGAGATCGTGGTCACCTTCATCACAGGAGAGAAGCTGTCGGGTAGGATCGTGGGCACGGATCCTTTGACGGACCTGGCCGTTGTTAAGGTTGATTCCGAGCGTGATCTGCCCCCGGCCACATTCGTGACTGAGCAACCAAGCGTAGGCGAATATGCCGTGGCCATCGGCAGTCCTCTTGGCTACGAGAACTCAGTGACTCTGGGTATCGTTTCCGGCTTGGGTCGGAGTATCCAAGGAGCGACTGGGACACAGGGCATTGCTCTCACCAACCTGATCCAGACCGATGCCCCTATCAGCCCGGGCAATTCCGGTGGCGCACTGGCCAACGCCCAGGGACAGGTGATCGGCATTAATGTGGCTTATGAGTCGCCGGCCTCGGGTGCCGTCAGCATCGGGTTCGCCATCCCTTCAGTGGTAGTGACGCAGGTGGCGGATGAGATCATCAGCACGGGGAAGGCCACCCATGCGTACATAGGTGTGAGTACCGTGACCTTGACCCCCGACCTGCAGAGCCAATATGATCTGTCCCGGTCTTCGGGGATCCTGGTCGCGCAGGTGAGCGCAGGAGGACCGGCGGCCAGGGCCGGCATCCAGCAGGGCGACATAATCGTCGAGTTGGAAGGCGAAGAGATGGTGGAGTCGGCCGACCTGCTCATGGCTATAAGAGACAAGAAGCCGGGCGATACTGTTGAAGTGTCCATCGATCGCAACGGTGAGCAGATGGTCATTGAAGTGACTTTGGATGAACGGCCGGCCGGTTTCTGATGACGAGTGTCGACGGCGTATAGGGGCCGAAAGGGCCTGGACCATGAGGCGGGGCTTCAGCGTCAACGGACGCTGAAGCCCCGCTCCTCTTGCGGAGTCTCATCGTGTATGGCCATCGCGTCTACGCGCGCAATCGGGGGGCCGTGGCGGGTCCAGGAGAGCATCTTTTCGACCTGGGCTCTTGGCCCTTCATAGACCGCCTCCACCCGGCCGTCGGGAAGATTGCGCACCCAGCCGGCGAGGCCGAGCCGAGTAGCTTCATGCCAGGCGTAGTGGCGGAAGGAGACTCCTTGAACCCGCCCTTCCACAAAGACACGGACCCGGACGTGGGCTTCGGTATTCATTGCGGATAGCCTTCTTTGCCGATCAGGGGGACAAACGTGCAGGCGAGGATCGATGTCTCTCGAAAGGAGCTGTCCAAACCCTTCTCGTTCTTCACGTCGTCCTGTTGACCTAACGGTGCCGACCGCTCGATCAGGCGGAGATCCTCGTTGTGGCCGGAAGTAACTGGTATTACCATCCGGCCATTAAATCCTAGTTGAGCCTTCAGACAGTCCGGTACGGCGGGAGCGGCAGCCGTTACTACTATCGCGTCGAATGGGGCCATTTCCGGGAGTCCGAGCGAACCATCGCAGATGATGACGTGGACATTGGTATAGCCTAGCTCGAGTAGAAGCTCCGCCGCCCGGTCGGCCAAGTCGGCATGCCGCTCCAGAGTCCAGACTTCCCCGGCCAACTCCGCCAAGATGGCTGCTTGATAGCCGGAGCCGGTGCCGATCTCCAAAACCCGATCGGTGGGACTGAGCCTGAGCAACTCGGTCATGCGGGCCACCATATATGGTTGAGAAATGGTCTGCCCGGCCCCGATCGGGAGGGGCCCATCGTTGTAGGCAGCGTGGCGTTGTGTTTCCGGGACGAACAGATGGCGGGGCACCTTCTCCATGGCAGCGAGAACCCGATCGTCATCGAGATGTCGTGCCCGCAACTGATCCACCACCATCCGGTGTCTGAGATGGGCGAAGTCGGTATCGGTGGATTTTGCGCCCATGCAACTGGGTCCGGGTCCTTCTGGGACTATCCTTTGAGTATGCGCAGTCCCTTGTGTTTCCGGTTTCTCATCAATTGGACGCGGTAGACGAGCAGCCCAAGAAAGGCGAAGACGAGAACCCCGATGAGAGGTACGAGCACGAACAAGAGAGTGCCCACCAGCACGGCGAAGTCCTCGTAGATGCTGAGGAGGATGGCGGGCGCGGTCTCAGTCGTGGGCGCCTTGCGCTTGGTCGAGCGGCGGACGTAATCCGCCAGCCCGGCAATCACAAAGCCGAGCACTCCGGAGACGGCCATCGCTATCCAGCCGTCGGGTGCCATGGCTGCGGCGAACACGACTCCTCCGAGGATCATCTTGACCGGCTGCATGATCCGGTCGCGTATCTTCGAGAACACGAAGAGCTTCTCGGTGGCCACCTCGATCACCGCCAGAGCCAAGAGAAGGGCGATGACCCATGTCTTCTCCAGAAACCCGAACAAGGTGCCGTCCAGCACGGGGGCGCTGTGAAACTCAAGTCGAGAATAGAGGGCCAAGAAGGCAACGGGGAGGAACGCACGTATGCCGGAGAGAACGGCCAGACCAGCACCCATGCAGGCGCGTGCATAGATACTGTTGAAGACCACGTCCATACAGGCAGTCTAGCACGCCGTTCGGCGGTCTCTCTATGTGGGCCGGCTCACTACCCTATCTCGTTAAAGTCTTCCTTCACTGAGATCCGTCGTCCCGCTGACTGGCGAAGTACTCCTGGACGCGCTCGTAGAAGTCGTCGGGCGGTGTGGGAAGCTGTCTCTCCTCCTCGGTCAGCACCTCGAGGAGTAACCTGTCGCGCTTGTCGGACGGCAGGGCGAGCAGAGCCTCAGCTATGGCCGTATTGCGAAGGAAGCGTTCCTCCTCGGGATCCATAGGGGGCTCCTCCTGGGCGAGAGGCGCCTCGCGCGGCTGCCATTCACCGCACCAGTCCTGAGCGAGGGTCAGGGGCCAGACGGCGGCTGGGGTCTTGTCCTCGGCACTATCGCGGGCAATAGGATGCGCGTGTGCACCGGGAGCGTTGCGACGACATCTCCCCTCAACGGGGGAGGCAGGGTCCCAGTGGACGCACTGGGCGCAATATCGGGGGGAATCGTTCACGTGTCCTCCACGCTCGTTCGTCTCCTGGCCCAAGTTACTACACACTGATCGTGTATGCACGGACCGCAGGGCCGGTGAAAACGCGCGATGATACAATCTCTCGACCGGCGGGGTTAAGCCCGCGTTCGGCCCCGCAGACGGTTGCAGTTCCGATCTGTGCGTCGACGACGGCGTCGCGAGCCTCATCCGCCACTCGCCGGATCTTGTGCCCCCGTAGCTCAGGGGATAGAGCAGAGGTTTCCTAAACCTCGTGCCGGAGGTTCGAGTCCTCCCGGGGGCATACACTTCTTCCCGCTGGTCTGCACTTTTTCAACGCGCCGGGCTACTCCCTTCCACTCCCGTCTTATCCCGTATATACTGGGTTTTGGCGTCATGCTGCTTACGTGGTGCTTACGTGGGAGCGGGCGGTGAAGATCGGTCCAGCTGTTGGAGATGCCGACTTCAGCATGCCGCGTGTGCGCCTGCGTAAGCCAACAAGTAAGCCACTGCGTAAGCCAAATGGCGGAGAACAGAGCAGCACACAGGGGGTCAAGATGCGCCTAAGCAAGAAGACTGTCGAGTCAGTTGAGGCGGACCCCGTTCGGGATCGTCTGTTCTGGGACGATGACCTACCTGGATTCGGCCTGCGGGCAACCAGAACCGGATCGAAGTCCTATGTTGTCCAGTACAGAGCGCCTGGGTCCCGTCAGTCCCGTCGGCTCACCATCGCGAAGGTGGGCAAAGTCACACCCGAGCAGGCGCGGCAGGTCGCCAAATCGATGCTCGCTGAAGTTGTTCAAGGGGGTGACCCGGCGAAGGCGAGACGAACATCGCGTGAGGCGCCGACGATGAAGGAATTGCTGGATCGTTTTGACCGGGAGCACATCGCTCTTCGGCTGAAGCCCAAGACGGCTGCACCATACCGGCGGTTGATCGAGTCTCACATCAGGCCGAAGTTCGGCTCAGTACCAGTGGAGGACGTCACGCGCACTGACGTGGCTCAGTGGCACCACAGAATGCGAAGCACTCCAGTTGAGGCCAACCGCGCTCTCATGCTGCTGCACAAGGTCTTCAACATGGCAGAGTTGTGGGGTCTTCGAGAAGGTCCGAATCCAGCGCGAGGGGTGCCGAAGTTCAAGGAAACAGCCCGAGAGCGATATCTCAGTGCCGATGAGATGTACCGGCTGGGTCGGGCGATCACGGATCTTGAGGCGGACGTCAAGCATCCGCTGTCGCCCTATCTTGCTCTGGCTTTCAGACTACTTCTGCTGACCGGCATGCGCCGCGACGAAGTGCTCACCTTGAAGTGGGAGTACGTAGACTTGGATGATGGGCTTATCCGCTTGCCGGACTCAAAAACGGGCCGGAAGACGATCGTTCTGAGCACTGCAGCCGTCGATCTCTTGAAGCGGGCACCGCGAGAAGCTGAGTCGCCGTGGGTGGTTACAGGGCGTCGACGCGGAAGTGATGGCAGCTGGCATCACGTGGTAAGCCCATCGAAAGCATGGGAGCGTGTCAGGCATCTTGCCAGCACCAAGGAAGACGACTTGCCAACGGTCGACGTACGCGATGTCACCCTGCACGACTGTCGGCATGCGTTCGCCGCCACCGGTGCGGCTGCGGGGCTGTCGTTGCCAGCAATCGGGGCGTTACTTGGCCACGTTGACCAGGCAAGTACCCAGCGTTACGCACATCTCAGCGTCGATGCGCGGCGCCTTGCCGCTGAACGTATAGGCGGGGAGATTGCGGGGGCGCTCGATGGACGATAGCCCGCGGTGGTGATTCCCATATGAGTGAAGACCCGCAAGTGACAAGAGCAAGAGTTCCCCCGGGCGAATATCAGACGTTAGCGGAGTCTCGAACGCACAGACGGTCGCTCTTCCTGCGGATGATGGCTCAGGAAGCGCCAGAGACTCTCCGCTCGCTTCGAGATGACGTACTCTCTACGTACATCTCTACCTATGATGAGGTGGAGAAGCGGCTCGACTCGCGAGTTCTCGACTCTGACACTGAGCGGTATTCGGCTCCCGGCCGCCGTGCCTGCCTCTGCTGCCAGCCGGCACTTCTGACCAAGTGGCAAACCTACGAGGCTGTCAGCATTGCTGAGAATCACAACCGTTATCCAGACCTCGCACTGCTTCGCGGCAAGGTGGAGGAGTGGGCGAGACGATACCGCCTGAACACGCGCTGGGTGCTCGCCGCCGCGCTGGTCCAGCTTGACTTCTGGAGGCGGTACCCCAAGAGCGCCGAGGGGCTAACACTAGGCTGGTCTTGCTTCTTTCATCCGATTTCCTTCGCCTTGGAAGAGACTCCGGTGCCCGCCGAGCTGCTCGTGCCCTGGGATCCCCTGTGGGAGACGCGAAAAGAGTATGAGAAGAACCACCAAGTTGTACTCGGTAAGTATCTGGATGGCATAGAAGCACAGGCTGTGGCCGCGGGATGCCAGCCGACCACGGACCTGCCTGCGCTGCAGCTTCATTTCACATGGCTTATTCGCTATCAGCTCGGGCGCGAGAGTTGGCCGGAGATCGCGGCCACCGCCGGTCGCCGATTGAAGAAGAGCAAGACAATGGTCGATGTATCGGAGAAGTTCGTAGCCCGCACTGTCAAAGATCTTGCTCGTTCGATCGATCTGCCGCTCATCCGTGTGCGAGGACCTGGTCGCCCCGCCGGCAGTCGAACGAAGAACACGACCGGCAACCGCGTCAGGTGAATACGCCCAGCTAGTAGCTAATTTCGCACTCTCGCGATTTGGCGCAAGTTCCCTATTACGACATCCTGTTCCGCGAGATTATACGAGTAAAGGCACTCGTTTTCTCGGAGGTTGACGTATGAGCGACGAACAACAGCAGCGCTGGAAGGAGGCCCTGGATACGAAGGCTGCCAGCCGTTACACTGGGTACTCGCCTCGAACGCTTGAGAAGCTCAGATGGGCCGGAGGCGGCCCTGCATACTATCGCCTTGCCGGCATCCGGTATCTTCGGGAAGACCTTGATGCTTGGCTTGAGTCTCGCCGGCGCAGGAGCACCAGCGACCCGGGGCCCGAGTCATGAGCAAGACTCTCCAGAGCACCATCCAAGCGTTTCACGCTGGCAGTGTTGGCGTTCCTCTAGTTCAGAACAAGCGGGTGGGCAAGGGCCATCTGTCGACTTGGTCGTCTCGGCCCGTCAAGATTCGTCTACGGCCTACCCGGACTCATGCAATTCTGGGGGCACGTGGCGGTTCATTCGCGCATACAGAGACCGAGCGGTGAACACGGCCCCCGTTCATCCGGTCGTAGGTAGACGCGGGGACTACGAAACAGTCCCCGGGGAACTCCGCCAGCGGAGACAGTGGGTCCTTTGGCGTTACGAAGAGCGCGAAGGGAAGCTCACTAAGGTTCCCTATCGTGCTGGCGATCCCGACCGCAGAGCGAGCTCGACTGACCCCGCGACCTGGAGCCCATTCGAGCAGGCCGTGGGAGCCGCAAGCCGAGCCGATGGTATCGGCTTCGTGTTCAGCATTGAAGACCCATACGTCGGCGTCGATCTTGACCAGGACTTCCCTGAGCCCGAGTGGGTGATCGGCAGGCTGAACAGCTACACAGAGCACAGTGTGAGCGGGACCGGGCTTCATGTGATTGCCAAGGGGAGCCTGGCACATATCACACACAAAAACCGGCGCGGAGACTTCGAGGTTTACGAAACGGGTCGGTTCTTCGTCGTGACTGGCGCCCACGTGGAAGGAACCCCGACCACTATCGAAGCGCGGCAGAGCGAGCTACAAGAGGTCGTGTCCCGCTACCTGCCCACTGAGAGTGCACCCGAGCTCGTGCGGACCAAGAGCGGCGTCTCGGTCTCAGACGGGGAGCTTGTGGACAAGATGCTACGCGCCAATAACGGCGCCAAGGCCCGTCGTCTTTGGAATGGTGCGTGGCAGGGTGAGTACCGTTCACAGAGCGAGGCGGACCTGGCCCTCTGTAACCTGCTCGCATTCTGGACCGGCCGCGACCCCGAGCGCATAGATGCCCTCTTCAGGCAAAGTGGGCTCATGCGAGAGAAGTGGCAGCGCGAGGACTACCGGACCGATACCATTGCGGCAGCCATCTCGACAGCCCGCGAGGTGTATCAGCCTGAGCGGACGCAGGGACATATGGCTAAGCCAAACAAGAGCGACGCCCGTGTCCCTGACGGTGTCACGGCACAGGACACCGTTGCGCTCTCTGCTACCACCCCGTCGTCAAACACCTTGGAAGCCAGCCCCTTTGTCGACTGGTCGACGTTCTGGGATCTTGACCAAAGCGGGCCGGATTGGACATTCCCGGACGTGCTTGCTCGGGGGCGTGGCCACGCTATCTATACCTCGTCCAAGGGCATGAAGAGCCTACTGCTGCTCTACATGGCCGCCGAACTGGCGACTGGCTCGCAGCCTATCGTCTGCATCTACCTTGACTACGAGATGAGCACAGAGGACCTCATGGAGCGCCTGGATGACATGGGTTATGGACCGGGCAGCGACCTGTCACGCCTCAAGTACGCCCTACTGCCGACCCTGCCGCCACTGGACACGCGGGCGGGCGGTGGTGCCCTCATGACGATGGTAGACGGCGTGCAGGCTGAGTGGCCGGGTCACCATCTCGTTGTCATCATCGACACCATCAGCCGGGCGGTGGCCGGCGAAGAGAACTCTGCAGACACCGTGCGCGCCTTCTACGCTCATACGGGAATCGAGCTTAAGCGTCGCGGCGTTACTTGGTGTCGCCTCGATCACGGCGGTAAGGATCCGACCCGGGGGCAGCGCGGTAGCTCCGGCAAGGGCGACGATGTAGATGTGGTTTGGCGGTTGGGCCGGACTCAAAACGGCGTCTGTCTCATCCGCGACGTGGCTCGTATGCACTGGATACCCGAACGGGTGACATTCCGTAGAACCGAGGACCCGTTGGCCTTCCGACGTCTGGCCGACGATTGGCCGGACGCGACACGCGCAACAGCTGAGGAGCTCGATCACCTGGCTGTGCCTCTCGACGCATCCGCCCGCACGGCGCAAGCGGCCCTCAGGGGTGCCGGCAAGGGTGTCCGCAAGCAAGTGATATTGGCGGCTCTCAGGTGGCGTCGCGAACGCGATCGGGGGCAGTCGTGAGCGGTTCCCGAAACGTCGGAGACCGGTGCCGAGAAAACTGGCCGGAACCTGCATGGGAACCGATGCCCGCTTCTGGCTATGAACAGCCCTGGAACCGATGGGGAAACCGCGGGGAACCGGTAGCACAGTCCTTACGGGAACCGGGTTCCCTCTTTGAGAGGGAACCGGTCCCGAAACCGACGTATCAGCCACCCATGCGGTCTTACCCTCGCGCGGTCATGTATCGCTACACCGGGGAGCACGGGGAGGTGTAACACAAAAAATGGCATGGGAAACGCGCAACGGTCGAGGCTCCTACTTCACGAGGTCTAAACGCGTCGAGGGTCGCGTGGTGCGTGAGTACGTAGGCGGAGGTCTAGTCGGGGCTCTGGCCGCGGCTCAAGATGAGAAAGAACGTGACCGTCGTCGGCTTGAGCGCGAGGCCCGGTTGCTCGAGCAAGCACAGGCTAAGGAACTCACGGATGCACTGGCCACCTTCGCAGCTGTCACAGAGGCCGAACTCGAGGATCACCTGACCGAGGCCGGATATCATTGTCACCGAGGTGAGTGGCGCCGTAGGAGGCAGTCGTGAGCGAGAGCCTGCCCTCATCCGAGAAGAAGCAATTGGATCGGGAACAAGCGCGGGCCATACTTCGGGCTGCCCTTACGGGTGGCGAGGTATCCCGCGAACAGGTGCGAGAGGTCTTCGAGGTCTATGACATTGGGCCGCGTGCCACCGATCCAGCCGAAAGAGCCGAGTCGGCCATGATCAGTCTGGCGACCGGCGGCAATCTCTGCTACGAGGAGGAACTGCGCGCCCGCCTCGCCTTCATGCGAAAGAGCCTCGGTCAAAGCGGTGACGGTGAACTCGAACGCCTGCTCATCCACCGGGTGGCCTTGGCCTGGTTGGCGCTCGCCTCCGCCGAGGAGTTGCGGGCACTGAAGTGGCGGAAGGGTATCGTGACCGCAGATGCTGACTTCTGGGATCGGCACGTCTCACGTGCGCACACCGAGTTCTTGCGCGCGACTAAGACGCTTGCCCAGGTGAGGAAACTTACTCAACCCACCATCGTCAACCAGCTCAATGTTGCCGAGCAGCAGCAGATCAACGTCCTGGGACAAACGCCGCCTGAAGCAGAGGGCCGTGTAGAAAAACGATCGCGCGGCTGAGGGACTGCCGGGTGATTCTCGCTATGGATCATCTCAGACCGTCTTTGCTCCATCCCTCATGAAGTCGATGATGGCCTCCAGCTGACGGTTGACTTCCTTGATATCGCCCACATGACCCCAGTGAGGGTGGAACTCATCGGTGGGCGCGGGCAGGTCGCGGAGATACTCCTCGATGCCCTCCATGAGATTCTGGGCTCTCAGGTACTCGGTCACGTAGGAGTCTTCGGCCGTCATCCTGACCCTGTCTCGGTCCTCGGTCATCCCGCAGCTCCGACCTCGTAGGAGTAAGTGTCCGCATTGGCCGGCAAGGGATGTGTGCAAACTGTCGGCTCTGAGTGGCCTCCTGTGTCTGCATGTTGCTCGTGGTGGTACATGACCCCAATGGCCTCAGCCACCCGTCCCCAACCCAGGTCCTCTTGGTTCTCCAGCCTGCGCAGATACGTGGTCGTCACGGCGAGCGATGAGTGATCCAAGAAGCGGGACACGTCCTCCACGCTTTCGCCGGCGTCACGCCGCAGCTTGGCTGCCGTGTGGCGAAGGAGGTGCAGCCCCGATGGTGCAAGCCCCGCCTTTTCCAGATACCGTCGGAAGCGGCCGTAGAAAGTGCCGCTGGTCAGTCCTCGGTCACCTACGGCGCCCTGAGAGCGCCACAGCGACTCCTGGGGTCCCATGATTGCCAGATCCTTCTCAAAGGCCGCAAGCGCGGCTCTGAGCGCATCCAGGGCGGGACGCGGGAACTCCCGGCGACCGTTCTTACCGCCCTTGCCCCGGTAGGAGTAGAAGCACACTCCGTTTTCGAAGCTGAGATCACCGGCGGTCATGCGGAAGACCTCAGCGCGCCGACGGCCGGTAAGGACCAGGGTGAGGATGATGGCCCGGTCCCGGAGACCTTGAGGCGTGTCCGGTAGTACGGCAAGCAGTCTACGCACTTCCTCGGCTGACAGCCCCCGCGCCGGGGGAGTGGAAGTGCGGGGCCGTTCCAGCTTGTCGCAGGGGTTGGTATGAACGATGTCCATCCTGATGAGGAAGCGGAAGAAGGAGGAGAGACAGGCCATCCGTGCCCCGATGGTCGTCGGGGAGGGCTCCTTGCCGGAGACCCCCTTGCCGTGGGCCCAGGAGAACACCTCCTGGACCGTCACCTTGTCTGGAGCCTTGCCCACCCGTCCGAAGAAATCCTGGAGCATGCTGGAGTAGCCCTGGACGGTGCGGATGGATCCTGAGCGGCGCTGCTTCTCAACCAGGAAGGCGTACATCGCGCGCTCCCAGCCGACGAGGTTCTCTTCAGGGAAGGTGATGGCCTGTGCGGTTGTCATGTCCGGCCTCCGTGGTAGGGGGATAGGAGAGACACCATGTTCGCTCTTGTTGCCCAACATGCAAGTCATACCGGGTGATGCGGCGCCCGCGACTTCTCGACCCCTGCTGACTTCCGGGATCAGAGCCTGAGGAGGGCCAGCATCCGAGTTGACTTGTCCGCGTAAGTTGGCATGATGTTCAAGCCATGAGGGATGACTGTGAGATCTGGAGCAAAGGGACGACCGGCCTCGGGTTTCCGGTGATGAAGAAGGGGACGACAAGGTCGCTGGGCCGTCCCGCACCACGGGTGCCTCATCTGGACCGGGAGTGCACCCAAGTCGAGAGACGGGCTGGTCCGCCACCCCCACGTCCACATCGGTGACCGCCAGCATTACGTGCGCCGCCTGGTCTGGGAGCGGGACCACGGCCCCATCCCGGAGGGGATGGCGGTCCGGAGCACCTGCGGGCAGGACTGCTGCGTGGCACCCGAGCACCTGGAACTCGGACCCCGGGGCTACCTGGCCGAAGACCGCGGTAAGCACCACATCCCGAGGCCGGAGGGCCTCGAGCCGCCGGCTCGCCGGTGCCGGGAGTGCGGGCGCAGCTTCGTGCCGACCGGCGGGAATCAAGCGTTCTGCTCGGAGGAATGCCAGGTCACCCGAACCCGGCGCGTCGACCGCGAACGCAAACAGAAGGAGCGGATCGAAGCCCGACATTGATAGCGCGGCCCCTCGGGACAATGGACACGGCGGCGCACAGCTGCCGTGTCTCTTTTCGCCCCCCAATGAGTCGCAGGATTGCCCGCCGCATGCATTTCCTGCGTATTATCGCCGCCGAGATCGTGGTAGGGCCGCCGCACCGCCCTCTGCATGGAGCTCGACCCCAAGTTCGTGGCCGTCATCCTCGAGCGCCTGAGCGACGCGGGCCTAGCGCCCGAGTGCGTCGCCACGGCCTGATCCGAGCACCGGCCATGCCGCAAAATACCGCAGGTTTCGGCCCGGACGAGTTCGCCGATCTGGACGATGCGCTCGGCTTTGACCTGGATCCTACCGAGGATATCGAGAGTGAGACCCGGTGCCTCGTCTCGACGCGCAAGCTACGCAGCGACCTCAAGCACCGGACCCTCGATGCCAGGAACTCGCGGAGGTCATGCCCCCGCTGTCGGCGCCCGGTGGGCACCATCACGAGGATGATGGCTCGATCCGGGAGCCCTGCGGGCTGGTAATTGTCCAAGGGATCGCCGGGGCTCGGAGCGTGGCTAGCGAGACGCTCGAGACCGGCAGACCCTCCTGGACACACGGACGAATAGCCGTGGTCGATGTGGTCAGATTCCGACCGACGTTTCTTCTCGACCAAGAAGGCATACAGGGCGCGCTTCCAGCCGACCTGGTCCTGTTCGGGGAAGTCGAGTGCGGTTGATTGCGACATGGCGGCGTCTCCGTGGCTGGTTGATCAACCATCATGATGTTTGGTTCTCCGACCGATGAAACAAGAGCAGTGTGCATTGCATCGCCCGGTGGGGCTGGAAGGGAGGAGGGAGCGTGTCGGCAGAGGGTGGGAATGCGGTGGGTCCTTCGCCGTATGAGCGGGCGGCACTTGTGCAGATTGCCGCGTGGAAGAACCGTCGACAAACGGGTCTGGCACGAGTGGCCCATACCGTTACCTGGCCCGTCGAGAAGGCGGCTGGACTAGTAATGAGCGTTCCTTACTCGGGGGAGGCCATAGAGAAGAGCCTGGTCGGAGTGCTGGGGCTTCTGAACGACTTGTCTCAATGGAGCGTGAGGCCCGACGCGATCTACGCGAGATACAGGCGCGCGGGGCATAAGGTTGAGGAGGGCAAGGACATCTATGCTCTGGACCTTCAGAACGTTGACTCGGTCATCGGGTACTTGAGGACGAAATACGGAGCTATATGTGCTCTGGAGGGCGCGGCAACCGGCTCCGTTGGCGCAGTGGGCATAGCAGCGGACGTCGTGGCGGTTGTGTCGGCGAACCTACGGGCAGTTGGGCAATACGCGACGTACTGTGGGTTCAATGCTTCACTCGAACACGAAAGGGACTACGCACTGAGAGTGCTAGGCCTCGCTTCGAGTCCGGCCAATGCAGCCAAAGCACTCGCTATTGCGGAATTGACGCGGATCAGCGCTGAGTTGGCACGCAAAAAGACCTGGTCGGAACTGGAGAGGCATGCCCTTGTGGCCGGAATGAAGAAGATCGCAGAATCTCTAGGCGTGAGACTGACCAAGGCCAAACTGGCCAACTTCTTGCCCGGCGCCGGAGCAGCAATCGGCGGAGGCTACAACGTCTATTTCGCATCGAACGTCTGCCGCACGGCGAACTACGTCTACCGGGAGCGCTTTCTTGCTGAGAAGTATGGTCCCGAGATTATCGGCGTAGGCTTTGGAGAGTAGGCCACCTGCCGCACGACAAATGGGAATGGACACTATGTTTCCATGGTGTCGGTCACACAGGTACCTGCGAGACCGTGTCTCGGCGGTGCGCTCTGTACGGAGGTGCTCGCTCCTATCCGACCAACGTTGTACCATTGCTTCTAGGTCGAAGCTGGTCAGAACCGGTCTACCTATGAGCAGCGAGCTCTTGGAGTGCATTTGTCTTGACCTCTGTGACGGGAAACCGGCATTTGCCTGAGCGCGCCCCGGAAGTGGGCGAGTTGGTCTTGGTGCGCTCCCGACGCTGGCTCGTTGAAGAGGTTGATCCCGCACCCGAGCCCGGACAGTCTCCGGTGGTATCGCTGGCGTGCGCCGATGACGACGCACAAGGGCAAACACTCGAGGTCTACTGGGACTGTGAACCGGACCGCCTCATTCTGGAAGAAGAAGGGTGGCATGACCTTGTTGCCAAGGGCTTCGATCACCCCCGCCGGTTCGCGGCCTTCCTTCACACCCTGCGTTGGAGTTCCGTTACCGCGACCGATCCCACTCTGTTTCAGTCTCCCTTCCGTGCCGGCATCAAGATCGACGCCTACCAAATGGAGCCGCTACGGAAGGCGCTGCGGCTTCCCCGGGTCAACCTTTTCATCGCCGACGACACCGGCCTTGGCAAAACCATCGAGGCGGGGCTGATCGCCCGTGAGCTGCTGCTCCGCAAGAAGGCCAAGCACATCGTGGTCGCAACGCCAGCGTCTGTTCTTGAACAGTGGAAGGGTGAACTCGAGGAGCGGTTCGGGCTGGTGTTCGAGATCCTCGATCGAGCCTACCTGGCGCGCGTACGCCGGGAGCGTGGCTTCGGGGTAAACCCCTGGCGAACGCACAGCCGCTTCCTCGTGTCGCACAATCTCCTCATCGACCCGACCTACGCCGATCTCCTGCGCGAGTGGCTCGGTGACATGCTGCCCGGCAGTCTTCTCATCATCGACGAAGCTCATCACGCCGCGCCTTCGAGCGGTGGACGCTACGGCATCGAGACCAAGTTCACCCGAGCGATCCGCGACTTCGCACCCCGCTTCGAACACCGGCTCTTCCTTTCGGCCACACCGCACAACGGCCACTCCAACAGCTTCTCCACGCTGCTCGAGCTTCTCGACCCCTACCGGTTCACCCGCGGGGTCAAGGTGCGCGGCAAGAAAGACCTCGAGGACGTGATGGTCCGACGGCTGAAAGACGATATCCGCGACATCCAGGGTGGCTTCCCCAAACGCGTAGTCGTGCGGGAGGTGATCGTCGATCTACCGAAGGATGCTCCCGAGATCGTTCTCTCCGACCTCCTGGACGAGTACCGCATCCTCAGGGAAAGACGTTTCGCTGTCACCACCCGACGGACGCAGGCGGCGGCCGGTCTTCTGGTGGTCGGTCTGCAGCAGCGTCTGCTGTCCTCCGTCGAAGCCTTCGCGCAGACACTCAAGGTGCATCGGGAGACGGTGCGGCGTCAGTGGGAGAAGAGCAACGCGGGCGCACCGGCGGAGGCAGTCGCCGAGGAAGGGGCTGGCCTGTTCACCTCAGCCATCGACGCGGACGACGATCGCGCGGAGCTACCCGCAGAGGAGCTCGAGGCAGAGGAGGCAGCACAGCTTGAGGCGGCGACGGAGGCTCTTGAAGCGGCTATTCCCCGAGACGCCACCGCGCAGGCTCTGTGGCGGGAGGAACAGGCACTGCTTGACCGTATGCAGGACATCGCCGAGCGGGCCCGTTGGCAGCCCGATGCCAAGATCAGGCACCTCATCGATTGGATCCGCGAGAATATGTGCCCTGCGCTTCCCCCATTAGGTATGCGTGTCCAGGGCAACGCGCCCCTGTGGAACGAGCGCCGTCTCCTCATCTTCACAGAGAACCGGGAGGGAACAAAGCGTTATCTCCGAGAGATGCTGGAGCAGGCCATCGATGGTACCGACCGGGCCGAGGAGCGCATCGAGGTTATCGACGGTCTCACTAGTGGTGCCCGTCGCAAGGAACTGCAGCGGCGTTTCAATGCCGATCCGGCCAAAGACCCACTGCGCATCCTTATCGCCACCGACGCCGCCCGCGAGGGTCTGAACTTCCAAGCCCACTGCACCGACCTGTTCCACTTCGACCTCCCTTGGAACCCTGGGCGCATCGAGCAGCGAAACGGCCGCATCGACCGCAAGCTGCAGCCGGCCGATGAGGTCCGCTGCCACTACTTCGTGCTGCCGCAGCGCGCTGAGGACCACGTGCTCGAGGTCCTGGTGCGGAAGACGGAGAGGATCAAGAAAGAGCTGGGGAGCCTTTCCAAGGTGATCGACGACGAGGTCGAGCGGCGCCTTATCAAGTACGGAATCCGTCACAGCGAGGCGGAAGAGCTGGCCCGGCAGCTGGACGAGTTAGACATCGACGCGGATCGCAAGAAGGTCACCGAAGAGGAGCTTGAGGACT